>OGYA01000113.1_pt1 | contig 61058 bp, 51 predicted proteins | sample 1576401 | NCBI WGS metagenome assembly OGYA01 (sample SAMEA3541485, study PRJEB24748) | human gut metagenome | biome: human gut; feature: human-associated habitat; material: faeces | place: China | collected 2012 | reverse complement strand
TACTTTTTCCAATCCCCTCAGGTCCATACACAACTACCTTCTTAGCTCCTGGTATCTTTCCCTTAATGATTTCCATTAAAAGTCACCTGCCTTCCATCCTGTCTGTTTTTGAGGCTCAGGAGCTGCCGGCATATCCTGCCCGGCTACGTATCCGTCTGCAATTATGATGCTGCACTCGTCTCCCGTGCTTACTCTGGTTGCAATCGCCTGCAGCCCTTCCTGCTCCAGCCACTGTCCAAACTCCTGCAGCGTATCCAGATCCATCTGCTCCAGCTTGTCCAGGAGTACAAAACCACAGTTGGGATTAAGCTTGCGTACAATGGCTGTAGATACCCGGAGCTGTTCGGAGCCTGACATGTTGTCCCACTTCTGTCCGTTGTAGATAAGCTCCCCATCTTCCACGGACAGACCGGGAAGCGGGAGGTCAGCTCCCTTTAACAGTTCAACCTTCTGTTCCCTTACCGCCTCTATCTTGGTAGTGAGGGCGTTGTACTGCGCTCTATAGTCCTTGGCATCTTCTTCGGCCTTCTCCTTATCCAGGTTGGCCCGTACCTTGCGGTTGGTTTCCTCGATATCCGCAATGTTCTGTTCCAGTTCCGCTGTGGACTGGTCATGTAAGTTCTCAGCAGATAAACGAGCAATTCTCAGTTTTTCATCCACTTCATCCTGTTTGCGCAGAAGTTCCTGGAGCTTTTCTGTAATCTCCTGTTTAATCTGTTCCAACTTATGCAGGTTTTCACGGATGCGCTGGTTCTCCCCGTTCTGCGCAAGGATGTCCTGTTGTTTCCGGATAAGTTCGGATGCAGATATGGGTGTGGATGGGACATCTGGAAAGTAAGGCTGTTCCTTTGCGTACTTCTCTTTCTGGTCAGCCGTACGGCCTATGTAGGTACGTTCATTGTACATCTCTTTCTCCTGACGTTCCAATTCCGCCAGTTGAGGACCGACACCTATAATCTGTAATAAGGTGTTTGCCTTATCCTTACTGCTCCACTCCATAAACTTTGGTAGGTTCAGGGCCAGCTGCTCCACAAACTCATCCAGGAGCTGCTGGCCGGCCTTTCGCCCACTGGGGTCAGTTACCTTAAGGCTGCTGTTTTTCCCTTTGCGTTCCACCACCAGGCCATTGTTCATGATGATGCGCAGATTCGGTGGGATGGTGGAGCCTTCCCTGGTTGCCTGTGATGGCCGGAACCGTTCCCCTCCCAAGGCCCATGCTATGGCATCCAAGACGGATGTTTTCCCCTGATTATTTTTACCCCCTATGATGGTGAGTCCGTTTGACGTGGGTTCAATCTTCACGGCCTTAACCCGCTTCACGTTTTCGATTTCAAGTTTGTTTATCTTTATTGACATCTTATTTTCCCCTTCCCTTTTTGGATTTTTTCGACATATACCGTATTGTCCAAACGGTATACCTCAAAATTAGTTCCCTCATTCTTCTTTTTCCAGCTCCGCATTGTGCCGGCTTTTGACGCAGCTTCTTTCTTGTCTATAAAAGTCATGGCCATAGTTTTATGGTCCGATGACAGAAACTCCAGTAATACTTCCACGGCGACACTACTGATTCTCTGTTTCGCAGCTTCCGGAATCCGTTCATCAAATTTTATTTCCACCTGTTTCTCCTCTCTATGCTGATACCTTATATTATCGGTCGTTATTATGTCCCCATAGGTCAGGCCGTCTGTTCCGGGGATTTCCGCATCCAAGCTTACTGTCTGTATTGTCCTGGTCTGTTTGCGTCGCTCAGAACATACATAGCTTCGGATAGTCTGGTTCACGATGGTACGGAATGACCACTTGTGCAAATCCGGCCTCGCGAACCATTTTTTGACGGCATGGATATATCCAATCGCTGCTATGTCCGTCAGTTCTCTGTCCAAGCACTGTTTCCGGATGGCCCATTGCAGGCAGTCATGGTTGTCTGCCGCAAACTGCTGCTCTTCGGGGGTGAGTGGGGTGAGCATGACACGTTCCATGGTTTAATCGTGCCCCCCCCCATTATTTTGCCTTTTTTCTCAGTTCATCCAACGCAGTAAGGTATAACGCCTGAAGAGTCGAAGCCTGGTCTCCTATATCATCACCGGCTAACGCTTTTGAAACGCCTAAAAGAAGAGCAACTGTAAGAGCAACGACCTCTACATAATTGCCCCGTATCGTTGTCTCAACTTTCTCCCCATGCGCTTCAATCCCCACGATGGGTACATTCTTTTCAGCTTTAATCATTGATTTTTCCTCCTAAATCCCTTATACTAAGGGTGATTAGATTATCTTGCTATTGGACCTTCGGACGGCTCCACCCGTCGGGGGTCCATTTTTTGTATGACCGGCACGGCATCATTCGGCTCCGCTCCGGGCATCTATTCCTGTACCGACATGTCCGGCACACATCCTCTATCATCGTCTGCCACCTCCTTACTCTTTGACATAGACAGACTTGGTATCGTTGTCATATATCAGCCACAGCGTGTCGCCGGCACTATCCACAATCATGGCCTCGTTGTCATGTACGGTCAATTTAAAATAGCGCATCTCAAAACCCTCTGACTGCAGCCACTTGCGGATTGCGTACTCCGCGATGCTCTTTGCACCTTTAATCATCTTCCTCACCTCCCTTCAAATTGCGCCCATCACCAGGGCCATAATCCACCCAGTTGCCACCACCATCCCGCCCATCAGGATGACCGCCGGCACAATCCACTTAGCTGCCCTCATGATTGGGCCGTCCCGGCGTCTCCTGCGGTGTCTGAAGGTCACCATACGTCTATGCCCCATGATGTTGGTCATCACCGCGGTGGCCGGTCCCACAAAATCCACACGGCAGCCGGGATACTGGACCGCTGCTTTGGCGCGGATGGCTAACTCAGTTACTTTTGTCATTGCGCTCTTCCTCCTTCCTCTATTTCGGCTACCGGATACGTCATAATAAATCGTTCCAGGTCACTCCCTCGTATCTTCCGCTGGCCCAGGAGCAAAGACGGGAGCTTCTTTGTACTGATAAGCTCATACACCTTGGTTGGATTAACCCTGAGAACGCCTGCCGCCTCCTTGACTGTGTAGATTGGCTTGTAAGGTTCCACCATCGCTTTTATCCTCCTTCCTCTCATAGTCCCTGCACGGATACCACCGTGTCCGTTCCAGGCACTGGCTATGCCGGCAGGTCTTGCATGTTGTTTTGATATGTACCGCCTCCCTCGTTGCGTTTTCTCCCCCTCCTTGGTATACTGTACTTACAGGCTCCTGCCAGAGCCGAGTACGAAAGAAAGGAGATTATGATGGATATTTTAGGTAACAAACATATAATCGATATGGTAAAAGAAATCACTGTTGCAAAGATGTCTAATACTAATACCCCTCCATCAAAAGAAGGTGGCGAAAAAGTAGCAGAGTTTATGCAAGCGATTTATGACAAGCTCGTTGAATTAAACAACAAGGCACTTTAAATCTTCCATAATTCGATTAGTTCATGAGCCAGTGCTGGTAAAATCTCTACATCTTTTTCAGATACTGGCTCATTGACTGTCTTTTCAATGAAATTAAGTATTGCGGTTTCTAATCGTTCCATTTCTGTCCTCTCTTCCACCTCTCTCACCTCCTTTTCCCAGTTGACACACATACGTAATAGTGGTATATTCTTCTTATCGAACGTATGTTTGTTTTTTGTAATTGAGCAAGAACTCAAAGGATACTTCAAGGGATTTGCAAATTGTTGCTACTTCATCCGCATATATGCGCCTTCCTCCACTTAAAATTCTGGAAAAAGTATCTCTTCTTATGCCTGATTTATCTGCTACCGAAGTGCTTTTAATAAGCTTATCTTTCATGTATAAATTCAGGCCATCTCTAAATTCTTTTTCGTAGATTTGCACATCCTGCAATTTTTTCACCTCCTTCTAAACAACATTTTGTTGTGTAAGCCAATATTACTACACGTTTTGTTGTTTGTCAAGCATCAACTCAACATTTTGTTGTTTTTATTATTGACGTTTCAACATCAATGTTGTATAATTTATCAATATAAGGAGGTTCTAAGATGTCTAAGGAAGAGATTGCTTCAAAGTTAAGAACAGCACGAGAAAAGGCAGGATATAAGCAAGAAGATATAGCCAATATTTTGGGCGTTACACCGCAAAAAGTCAGTAGCTTTGAGACTGGCAGAACGCGCGTGGACGTTGATACTTTGGTGACATTATGTAAGCTATACAATGTGGACGCCAATGATATTATGGGCATAGCTCCACCAGAAAAAAATCCTCTTGATAGGCTTATCACTGTGTATACTCGTAGTAGGAAGAACCTCTCTCAAGAAGAAAAAATGAGACTTGCTCGTATCATATTATCAGATGATGACGAGGAGTAATATCAAATGGATTATCAAAGCCTATATGACAGTATTTTATACGCATATACGTTTTTTGGCATTGACTCATTTCCAGTAGACTGCTTCGAATTAGTGCGGAAATGTGGTTTCAGAACTGTGAAATATACGGACTTAAGTGATAAGAAGAGAATAGCCTGTCGAACCCTTAGCGAAGATGCCTGCCTTTTGGATGGAACATTGTTTTATGAGGCTAAAGCCCATTCGCGACGGATACAATTTACAATAGCACATGAATTTGGGCATGTGTTCTTGAAAACAGACAATGAGGACAAAGCTGATGAATTTGCCAGCCATTTTTTAGCACCACGTATTCTTATTCACAAATATAAATGTCATGACGCAATCCAGATACATGATACTTTTGGTCTGTCCTATCAGGCATCTAACAGAGCCTTGATGTCCTATAAGGAATGGTTCCGCAATATTTCCTACAGCGCAACGAGGAAGCCCACGGAGCCAGAGTTGGAGCTGGAGCAAATATTCTTCCCGGAGCAGGAAGAAGCACCGGCCATTATGGTTGAGAAGCAGATGAAATCTGTCAAGAGCCGCCGTAGACAGCGACTACGCAGGGAATTGGATGAGCGTTCTTCCTTTATGGAATACTTGCGTAATCAACGTGAAAACTATGATTTTGAGCTGGCAGAACGCCAGTATCTATATGGAAATGACTTATAATTAAAATAGCCCATAGCTTTTTTAATAGAACGACATAGAAAATCTAAGGAGGAAGTTGTATGGGGATATTGAATTTTTTTAAAAAAGATTCTTTTAATATGGATACATTGGAAGGAATTGAGAAAATAAAAATTTCAAAGTATCCACCAATAAAGGGACTGGAATCTCCAATTAAGAACATTGAGTATATTTTACAAAGAAAAGCGACAGAACATAAGAAAAATGGTCGAATGGATTTAGCCATAGCTTGCCTGAAAAAATCCAACGAACTTATGCCGCATTCTAATTTCCAGTATCAGGCCAGTGATTATATGAGATACATAAAGTATCTCCGACAAAATGGACAAGAAGACATTGCTGATTCCGAAGAAAATCGATTACATCAAGAGCATCCAGAACTTTTCGACAAGCGAATCGGAAACCGTAAACGTATTATAGAAAGTATTGAAAAATGTAAACAATATCATACTGACTTGATTTATATAAAAACAAACGGCAAATGCCCACTCTGCAAAAAATACAATAATAAAATTTTTTCCATAAGTGGAAAGTCAAAAAAATATCCGCAATTACCAAAAGAATTTTTGACCGAAGGCGGATTTGATAAAGATTGTTTCGTTGGTGTATCAATAAAGTTATAGGGAGGTATCAATATGAAAAAAAATAAAGTACTATTATTAAGTGTGTGTATCTCTGCTTCTATGGGTATTACCGCTCTTGCTGGTCAATGGACACAGGATGCTTCCGGTTGGTATTACCAAAACGATGATGGAAGCCATCCAACTAACCAATGGTTCCAGGACTTTGATGGAACGTGGTATTACCTGAATGAATCCGGTTATATGCTCACAAACGGCGCTGCTCCTGACGGCAGAACCGTGGGGGATGACGGAGCATGGGTACAGCCTGTTACCGGAGAGACAAAGACCGTGTTACGTGAAATAAACAATTGGGTTATTGGTGATGTCTGGAATCACGGATATTGCGACTTCTATCATTATGAATATGACGGTAAGGACAGCACTGGACAGTCAATTGATATTGATTATGCGCTTCAATTGTTCAAGGATTCCTACAAGAAAAAAGCAGGGTATAATGCCTACATCAATTCCCTTTCGGATGATTATGCCGCCTTAAAAACCGCTTGGGGTAAGTTAAGTGGTGAATCTGACAAATTATATAAGCATTTTGAATCTGGTGTACAGCAGACTGGGAATGATACCGATACGGCAATCTTCGTTCAGTATAGAGACGCATTTTCCAAGAGCGTTTCTGAGAAAAAATAAATTATAAGCAAAAAGCCCCTGTGCTGGTAACACAAGAGCTTTTCACATAATTCTCTTACCGGACTGCTCCGGAAGATATAATACCTTAAACAAGTAAATTATATCATTCCTGGAGCGTCCTGGCAAGGGGCGTATTTTTTATACCCAAAAAGTTGCGATGTCGCAACAATACAAGGAGGAATGATATATGGGACAGTTAAGAACAAGAAAACGTGGCTCCACCTGGGAATGGTCCTTCGAGGGAGCCAAAATCAATGGCAAACGCAACCCCATCAGCCAGGGAGGGTACCGCACCAAGGCCGAGGCCATCACTGCCGGTACCCAGGCCAAGGCCGAATACGACTCTGCCGGCCGCAGGTTTACCCCTTCGGACATCAGCGTGTCTGACTATCTTGACTACTGGTATGAAAACTATGTCAAGGCCAACCTTGCGCACAACACCCAGGTGGGCTATGAGCGTTTAATCCGTGTCCACCTCAAACCGGCATTTGGGAAATACCGGCTGGCATCATTGGAGACAGATGTTATCCAAAAATGGATTGATGGAATGAAGCGTCAAGGCTATTCCAGGAGCATGGTTAAAAATACATTATCCTGCCTGTCCGGCGCCCTGGGATATGCGGTATATCCCTGTAAATACATCAAGTATAATCCATGTGATTATGCCAGGATACCGAAGATAGTTATGTCTGAGAAGGCCAAGGCACACACAGAATATATCTGCGTCAAAGAGGACTTTGCAGCCATCATTGAGCGCTTTGGCCCGGACAGTAATTTTCACATACCGCTCATGACTGGATACCACTGTGGCACCCGCCTGGGGGAGACTTATGGCATTGACTTGCTACATGACGTAGATTTTGAGCACCACACCATAACCGTCTGGCACCAGCTTGCCAACGAGGGCGGAAAGTGGTATTACCGGCCACCAAAATATGACTCTGTCCGGACTATAAAAATACTCCCGGAATATGAAAAAATCCTGAAAACAGAAATCCATAATCGCAAAAAGAACATGCTCCGGTACGGCCAGTATTTTACAAAGACGTATCAAATGGACGATGGCTTAATCTTTCAGGCTCCCGCCAACGTCAAAATTGTTGGCAAGGAAATAATGCCAATCAGCGCAAAGGAAAACGGAGAGCTGTTGACGCCATACTCATTTAAGTACTGCTCTAAGGTTATCCACGAGGAATTGGGAAATCCTCTGTTCCACAGCCATTGCCTACGTCATACTCACGGCACGTTGTTGGCGGAGAATGGCGCCCAGCCCAAGACCGTCATGGAACGTCTGGGCCACAAGGACATCAAGACCACTATGGACCGCTATGTGTTTAACACGGAGAAAATGCAGAACGATGCCATTGTAATCCTGGCAGACGCTATATCATAGCAGCCTTGCCTACCACCCAAAAAAAGCGTAGGCAAATGGTAGGCAAGGCAACCAATACAAGAACAAAGAAGCCTGTCAATCCTTGATTTTACGTGATAGTTCCACGACGGTTTCAACATGCACCGTCCCCGGAAACATATCACAACACTTCCCTCTCTCCACCACATACCCCCCATCCGCCAAGTACCTCAAATCCCTGGCCAGCGTAGCAGAGTCACAGCTGACATAAACCACCCGTTCTGGCCTCATTTTGAGTATAGTATCCAGACAAACCGCATCACACCCTTTTCTAGGCGGGTCTACCACAATCACATCCGCATGGACATGATTCTTTTCAAACTGCTCCGGCAGTACTTCCTCGGCCTTTCCCACAAAAAACTCTGCATTATGAATGCCGTTTATTTCTGCATTCCTCCTGGCATCCTCTATGGCCTGGGGCACAATCTCCACACCATACACTTTTTTAGCCTTCTGAGCCAGGAATAATGAAATAGTGCCGATTCCGCAATACAAATCCCAAACAATCTCATTTCCCGTAAGCCCGGCATACTCCAGCGCTGTCCCATAAAGCCGTTCTGTCTGTACAGGATTTACCTGGTAGAATGAAAGCGGCGATATCTGATATTTCACATTTCCAATGTAATCTGTAATATATCCAGGTCCATAAAGGTTCACAATCTCCTTCCCCATTATTACATTCGTTTTTTCCTGATTCACGCTATAGGAAATACTGGTCATGCCTTTAACCCCATCCCCACCGGTCAGCATCTCCACCAGCCGCTCTTTACCGGGAAGCTTGTTTCCATTTATCACCAGACAAACCATAATTTCGCCTGTCTTAAATCCCTTCCGAATCAGAACATGCCTCACCAATCCCTTATGTGAGAGCTCATCATAGGGCTCTATCTTCATTTCCTTCATAAACCGCTTTACAATATCCAGAATCTCCCTATTCTCCTCAACTCCCAACAGGCAATCCTCTGCTTCAACAATGGCATGTGTCCGCCCTGCATAGAATCCGGCAATTACATTTCCGTCCTTATCTTTTCCAAAAGGGAACTGGGCCTTGTTCCTGTATCTCCAGGGCTCCTCCATCCCCATAATAGGAAGCATATGAATCTCATCCTCATCAAATTTGCCTATACGAATCAGATTATTCATCACCTTCCGCTCTTTAAATTTCAGCTGTTCTTCATAACTCATGGCCTGAAGCTGACAGCCTCCGCATTGCCTTGCTACCGGGCATGATGGAATGACACGGGAGGCTGACGGTTCCATAACTTCCATGAGCCTGGCAAATCCATAAGATTTCTTCATCTTCATGGCCTTTGCCCGCACCACGTCGCCAATCACAGCATCCTTGACAAACCAGATATAGCCATCCGCTTTTCCCACACCTGCTCCGTCCTCATTCATATCCTCTATTGTAACAATAAATTCCTGATTCTTTTCCATACCATTTCACCTGTCCTGTATTCAAACTGTTATTATGCTCTATTATTGCTCTCGATTTTTTCAACCCATTATTTTATCTCATCGTCCCGCTATCCCGTCCCCGCCCCCATTATCACAAAAGGCCGAAAACACACTGGTCAAGGACACATCCTGCAATCCCGTACCCAAACTAAATGTTTTCAGCCTTATATATTCGGTCCTGTTATTTCTCTATATTATCCAACCTTAACGCCTATTCCGTTGTCTTTCTGATATTAGACTCCAGCAGCCTGTTGTATCCCAGCCACCCTTTATTCTCCCCGCCGGACTGCAGCGCCTCTATCATGGTCTCCATCTTGGCATCCGTATTATCGGCAAAGTTGAGGGCCAATGCCTCCAAAAGCGCCGGCTTCTTGGGGGAGCCGTACTCTAATTCCCCGTGATGGGCCAGAATACAGTGTTTAAGCTCTGTAGCCAGCTTCTCCGGGAATCCCGGTATAGAGCGGATGCTTTCACCCACCATCTCAGTACCAATGATAATATGGCCCAGAAGCTGTCCATCGTCGGTATAATCATTCTCCGGGAAGCGTGAAAGTTCCCTGGTCTTACCAACATCGTGGAAGATAGCTGCTGTCAGCAGCAAATCACGGTTAATCATCGGATAATATCCGGCATAGTAATCACACAGCTTTGTCACACTGAGCGTGTGTTCCAGCAGGCCGCCAACGAATCCGTGATGCACGGTTTTAGCCGCGGAATGGAACTGGAACGCCTTTGCAAATGCCGCGTTCTCCACAAAATAGCCGCTCAGCAGCTTCTGAAGATAGGGATTCTTCACACTTCTTATGTATCCCAGCAGCTCCTCGTACATTTTCTTTATATCCTTCTTTGACACCGGCAGGTAATCTGCCTCCACATACTCTTCCTCCTGCGCCCTGCGTATCCGGCGTACATTCAGCTGAAAGGAGCTCTGGAACAGGGTCACATCCGCCTCCACATGAACGTAATCCATGGTCTCAAATTCCCCGACTCCGGGAGAACCCAAATCCCATATTTTGGCGTCAATGGTACCTGTCTTGTCCTGCATTACCAGATTGCCGTATTCCTTGCCATTCTTCGTGAGGGCAATCTGCTTGTTCTTACACAGGTACACATCTGCAATGTGCATACCTTCCCTGAAGGTGTCGATATATCTCATGTTCAATTTTCCTCTTCTTTCTATTTTATAAACCTATTTTATAAACCTATTTTATAAACCTATTTTATAAATCCACTTTTAAAACCCACTTGAAAAACCCAATGATTACCCTGTCTATACGCCTGGCAATTCATACCGCCATTCATACCGCCATCAGTTCCATTCATTCCACTCCCTGACAGCAACGCAGCCAGGCGGTTAACACTGCCTGGCCCCTTTGCCTGACTTCTTACATTACCTGGCGCAAACTGCCGCCTGTCCACTGCCGCCTGTCCACTGCCGCCGCCGGGTATCAACCTCTCCGGCTGTCATCTCTGCCCGGCTCCAATTCCTTTCAAAAGCCCAGCCGCTACCTGGCGCCAACCGTCACCGAAAACTCAATTTCCGTATATTCATCCTTGCCGTTTCTCAGGACCGCCACCTTAATCTTATCTCCTGCGTGCAGGCTTTCCACCTGGTTCTGGAAATCCTTCAGGCTTCCCACCTTCTCGCCGTTCATCCATGTGATGATATCCCCTGGCTGTATGCCTGCGTTGTATGCAGGGCCGTCTGTCACTGCCGATATCACATAAATACCGGAAGGCATTCCGCTGTCCGCCATGGCCTGGCTCACTTCCTGGCCCTTGATGCCGAAATACGGGGCCGGGATACCGTTGCTCATCATTTCCAGTATACCTTTATAGTCAGATATGGCCACCACTGTGGTCATCCTGCACACTCCATCCTCGTCGTATTTGTCCGTGACCCACCCGATGAGCTCACCCGAAGTATTCAGGAGAAATGTTCCCGCCTCCGCGTCTCCGCTGGCGCTGGTATAGAACACCCTGGAGCTGCCGTCCACCGTATGGACATTGCGCACCACATAGGATATATTTCCATAATCGCTGGAATGGACAATACCCGCCGGCGCGCCGATAGCCACCACCATGTCGCCCTGCTTTACCCCGTAAGAGTTGCCCAGCTTGATGGCCTCCACCTTCTTAAACTGCTCGCTGTCCATCTGGCCCGCGTCCACGCTTACCACAGACAGTCCCATAATGGTATCGCTCTGCTTCACGATTCCGGCCATCATGGTTCCGTCCGGAAACGCTACCTCAATGGAATCAGCTGCCTCCACAGCCTTGTCCGGCGTGAGAATCAGTATCTCAGTGCGGGTCCTGGCTATGACCACTCCGGAGAACTGTCCTGATGTCTCGATGGGATTGTCAAACCAGTCCTTCTCATGCTGAATGGAATGGACCACCACCAGACTGTCATCCGCGTCACTGGCAATGGTGCGAAGATTGCTGTACAGTTTATTCAAATCATCAATGGAATAACGGTACTTCTCCATCTCAGAGCGTACCATCTCATCCACTGCCTCGGTCATGGCCGGTTCTGTGGGCTCAGTCTCTGCCGCCGCAGGAGCCGTGGTTTCCGGCTCATCCTTTGGTATGGTAATCTGGCTGCTCTCCTCAGGAGTCTTCTGACCTAAAATCCTTTCAGCCACAGGTCTGCTCACAACAAAACAAATGGCCGACAACACGCCAAACAGAACGGCACAAAAAATGGTCAACAGGATTTTCCGGGCAATCTGCCGTCTGGTCATTGGCTGCCGGACAATCTTCTCATTAATAAAGCGATGGGACTTGTCCGGAGTCTGGTCCTGCCGGTCTAAATCTCTATGCTGGTCAGCACGTTTATCCGCCATAGTACTCCTCCTTGCGAAGACTCTTACCCTCTATTATACGTTTCTTCCCAGTATTATGCAAGATTTTATATATGAAAAGATAGTAAAAAAGATAGTAAATATCGTTTTTTATGGTATAATTTAAATGTCGGCTTTTGGGAAAAAGTCCTTTTAAATCCAGCATTTTTACGGAAATCACAGGTGAAATCAATGAATCAGAAAGCGTTAAAAACTTTAGAATATGATAAAATCATAAACCAGCTCACAGAATATGCGGCTTCTCCTCTCGGAAAGGCCCTCTGCCAGAACCTCTCTCCTTCCTCTGATTTGGAAGAAGTGCGCACCTGGCAGGCACAGACTACGGATGCAGTGACACGGATCCGTCTCAAAGGTTCCGTGTCATTTTCAGGTATCAGGGATATCGGAGATTCCCTGAAACGCCTGGATATCGGCAGTTCCTTAAGCATACCCGAACTGCTCTCCATAAGCTCCCTCCTGACCGTGGCAGCCAGAGCCAAGGCTTACGGACGCCATGACGGAGAAGATGATGCAAGGGGAACCAGCGAACCCCAGGATGACTTCGACTCCCTGGAACCCCTGTTTGCGGGACTGGAGCCACTGACCCCTCTGAACAATGAAATCAAACGCTGCATCCTCTCTGAGGACGAGGTTGCGGATGATGCCAGTCCGGGATTATCCCATGTGCGCCGTTCCATGAAGGTGACAGCTGACCGCATCCACACCCAGTTAAACTCCATCCTCAACTCCAACCGCTCCTATCTTCAGGACGCAGTTATCACCATGAGGGACGGACGTTACTGCCTTCCGGTAAAGTCAGAATACAAAAACCAGGTATCCGGAATGGTCCACGACCAGTCAGCCACTGGTTCCACCCTTTTCATTGAGCCCATGGCCATTATCCGGCTGAACAATGAGATGCGGGAACTGGAGATACAGGAACAAAAGGAAATCGAAGCGGTTTTAGCCTCCCTGAGCAATCAGGCAGCGCCCTGTACAGAGGAGCTTCGCATGGACATGGAGCTTTTGGCGCAGCTGGACTTTATTTTTGCCAAGGCAGGCCTGGCCCGCCATTACAAGTGCAGCGCCCCTGTGTTCAATGACAAAGGCTATATCCATATCAAGGACGGACGCCATCCCCTTTTGAATCCCCAGGCCGTTGTACCTATCAACGTATGGCTGGGCAGGGAGTTTGACCTGCTAATCGTCACCGGCCCAAATACAGGCGGCAAGACTGTTTCCTTAAAAACAGTGGGCCTGTTTACCCTTATGGGGCAGTCCGGGCTTCACATCCCTGCGTGGGAGGGATCGGAGCTGGCTGTATTTGACCAAGTATTCGCGGACATCGGGGATGAACAGAGCATTGAACAGAGCTTAAGTACCTTTTCCGCCCATATGACTAATATTGTGCGCATTTTAAATGAAGCCGATTCCCGGTCCCTCTGTCTTTTTGACGAGCTGGGCGCGGGTACGGATCCTACAGAGGGAGCGGCCCTGGCCATTGCCATCCTCTCCTTCCTGCACAACATGAAGTGCCGCACCATGGCCACCACCCATTACAGCGAACTGAAGGTATTTGCCCTCAGCACGCCCGGGGTGGAAAATGCATGCTGCGAATTCAATGTGGAAACCCTGCAGCCCACTTACCGGTTACTCATCGGTATTCCCGGCAAGAGCAATGCCTTTGCCATTTCCCAGAAGCTGGGGCTGCCCGGATATATCATTGACGACGCAAAATCCCATCTGGAGGCCAAGGATGAGTCCTTTGAGGATCTGTTAACCAGTCTGGAATCCAGCAGGCTGACCATTGAGAAGGAACAGGCTGAAATCAACGCCTATAAGGATGAAATTGCCTCCTTAAAAAACCGTTTGACCCAGAAGGAAGAGCGCCTGGACGAGCGCAAGGACAAGATTCTTAAAAATGCCACCGAGGAAGCCCAGCGCATCCTGCGGGAGGCCAAGGAAACCGCGGACCAGACCATCAAGCAGATTAACAAGCTGGCTGCCAGCTCAGGCGTGGGCAAGGAACTGGAAGCAGAACGCGCCAGGCTCAGGGACCAGTTAAAGAAAACAGATGAAAAGCTGACTGTGAAACCAAAGGGACCCAGCCAGCCCATCTCGCCCAAGAAACTGAAAATAGGGGACGGTGTCAAAGTGCTGTCCATGAACCTGAAAGGCACCGTAAGCACCCTGCCCAATGCCAGAGGCGATTTATATGTCCAGATGGGCATTCTCCGTTCCCTGGTGAATATCCGGGATTTAGAGCTTCTTAATGAAAAGGACATAAGCGCCACACTGGGAGACGGAAGTTCCATAAGCTATGGTGGAAAGGCCGCCAGAGGCAAGGGAAGCGGCAGCAGCCAGATTAAGATGTCCAAATCCTCCACTGTGTCCGCTGAGGTCAACCTCATAGGCATGACTGTGGACGAGGCAGTGCCTGCCATGGAAAAATATCTGGACGACGCCTATCTGGCCCATCTCCAGACAGTGCGCGTGGTCCATGGCCGTGGAACCGGAGCCCTTAAGAACGCGGTGCACAAGCGCCTGCGCCAGCTCAAATATGTAAAGGAATTCCGCCTGGGCCAGTTTGGAGAAGGCGATTCAGGCGTAACCGTTGTGACATTTAAGTAGAAATCAGCAGCAAGGAGGAACTATAGCATGGCAGAGAAGCAGAGGATTCTGATTGTGGATGATGATGCAAATATTGCAGAATTAATCTCCCTCTACCTGATGAAAGAGTGTTATGAGACAATGATTGTGGGGGACGGCGAGGAAGCCCTTAAGGTATTTCCGGAATTCAAGCCCAACCTGGTACTGCTGGACCTGATGCTTCCCGGTATAGACGGTTATCAGGTCTGCAGGGAGCTGCGCGCTTCCTCCCAGGTACCGGTCATCATGCTGTCCGCAAAGGGAGAGATTTTCGACAAGGTACTGGGGCTGGAGCTGGGGGCAGATGATTATATGATTAAACCCTTTGACTCCAAGGAACTGGTGGCCCGCGTCAAGGCAGTGCTGCGTCGTTACCAGGCAGCACCGGCCCCGGCTCCATCGTCCACTGAACAGCAGGGCGAGTACGTGGAGTACCCGGACCTGATTGTGAACCTTACCAATTATTCCGTAATCTATATGGGCCACTCCGTGGAAATGCCGCCAAAGGAGCTGGAGCTTCTGTATTTTCTGGCGGCTTCCCCCAACCAGGTATTTACCAGGGAACAGCTTCTGGACCATATCTGGGGTTATGAATACATCGGGGATACCCGCACCGTGGATGTACATATCAAACGTCTGCGGGAAAAGATAAAGGATCACAACAGCTGGGCCATCACCACGGTCTGGGGAATCGGCTATAAATTCGAGGTGAAACGATGACCCGTTCTCTTTATTCCAAATTTATACTGGGATATCTGATTTTCGGTCTGCTGGGTTTTATCGCCATTGCCACATTTTCATCAAAAATGACCCGTGACTATCTGGTCCAGAGCAAGGCGGACGCGCTGTATGACGAGGCAAATATCATCGCCTCGTCATGCAGCACCATGTATCAGGGGAAACGGCTGGATTCCGAGGAGGTTTCCACCCAAATACGGGCGCTGTCCCACTATCTGAGAGCCGAGATATGGGTGGTCAACCGACAGGGCACCGTGGTTATGGACAGCCTGGGCGGTTCCAGGGTCCAGTCCTCCATAAACGGCTTTGACCCGGCATCCATCGGAAACCGGTCCTATACCATAGGGGATTACTATGGGATGTTCAGCGGGAACGTACTCAGCGTGTCGGCACCCATCACAGGGAATTACAACACCTACGGTTATGTGCTGATTCACCTTCCCATCAGCGAAATCAACCAGTCCCAGAACGGCATCCTGAGCATCCTTTACATCACATCCGCTGTCCTGTTCGGCCTGTCCCTTATTATTCTTCTGGTATTTACCCAGACCGTGTACCTGCCCCTTCGCAAGATTACAGTGGGTGCCAATGAATATGCGGCCGGAAATCTGGATTACCGGATTGATGTCAAGACCCACGACGAGATGGGTTACCTCTCCGACACCCTGAATTACATGTCCGATGAGCTGAATAAGATGGAGGAATACCAGAAGAATTTCATTGCCAATGTATCCCATGACTTCCGCTCTCCCCTGACTTCCATCAAGGGATATCTGGAAGCCATTCTGGACGGCACCATACCGGCTGAAATGTATGAAAAGTACCTGTCCAGAGTCATATCCGAGACAGAACGCCTTCACAAGCTGACAGAGAGCATGCTTACCCTTAACTCCCTGGATGCCAGGGGCTACCTCTCCAGGACCAATTTTGATATCAACCGTGTCATAAAGGATACCGCAGCCTCCTTTGAAGGCACCTGCGAGTCCAAAAATGTAAGCTTTGATCTTACCTTCTCAGACGACATCCAGATGGTCTTTGCCGACCTTGGAAAAATACAGCAGGTCATGTACAACCTTATTGACAATGCCATCAAGTTCAGCCATCACGATTCCACCATCTACATCCAGGCATCGGGGCGGTATGAAAAAATATTTGTGTCGGTCAAGGATACAGGTATCGGCATACCCAAGGACAGTTTAAAGAAAATCTGGGAACGTTTTTACAAGACGGACCTGTCCCGCGGCAAGGATAAGAAGGGCACCGGACTGGGCCTGTCCATTGTAAAGGAAATCATACAGGCACACGGCGAGAACATTGACGTGGTCAGCACGGAAGGCGTGGGAACAGAGTTTATTTTTTCACTGCCCCGTTCCACTAACCTTTAGGAAATGTCTGTAACACCGGATTTCAGGAGCTTATGGGAATGTTTCCCAGTATACAAATGTTTTATAATATCGTAAGATATTTACCAGGAAATTGTGATATAGTTATATTATGGAGAAATGTATAATTCATTCCAAAATGATTTAAAAAGAAAGGACAGGCAGACATGATTACATGGAAAAAAGTGGGCACCGCATTGTTAGTTGCTTCCCTTATTTCTTCCGTCCTGGCTCCTGCAGCCATGGCGGCAAGCAAGAAAAAGGTAGGCAAGATTTACCTCACCATTGACTCCGACATACGCACCGGACGTGATGGAGGAGATGTGGAGGTCACTGCTACCGGAGACAATACCGGTCTTTATTATGTAGACTCCTGGGAGGTCACCAATGATGACGGAGACACCTGGAGCAGTTCCAAACCGCCTCAGGTAGACATCATCCTGGGGGTGGAGGATGAGGAGGAATACTATTTTTCCAATACATCATCCAGCAACTTTAAGCTGACCTTAGGCTCCTCCAGCAAATACCGCTTTGATAAGATTAAATTCGTAAACGCTAAACGTCAGGACAGCAACGCCACTCTTATCCTTACGGTCCAGCTCGTATTTGACAAGGATGCGGATACCAGCGCAGCTGCTGCCCCCTCCAACCTTCAGTGGGATTCCGCCCACAATGGTAACGTTTCCTGGAACGAGGTTTCAAGCGCCAAATATTATCAGACCCAGCTGATTAAAAATGGAGCTGCCATAGGCGAAATCAAGGACATCTATAATACCTCCTATGATTTCAGGGAGCAGATTACGGCACCCGGCACCTATCAGTTCAAGGTCCGCTCCGTAAAGTCCAGCAACAGCGTCAAGAGCAGCTGGAACACATCCGGCTCATGGACAGTAAGCGAAGCAGATATCGCTGCCCTGGGCAATACTGTCTCGGACAATTCCCAGCCAGCGGCAGGCACCTGGCAGACAGCAGCGGACGGCCGCTGGTGGTACAGCAATGCAGACGGCTCCTATCCGGTTTCCAGCTGGCAGCAGATTAACGGCCAGTGGTACTATTTTGACGCAGAGGGATATATGGCCACAGGATGGATTGAACTGGACGGTAAGAGCTATTACCTGGATCCTTCCACCGGAGCCATGTATGCCAATACACGTACACCTGATAACTTCTGGGTTGATGCGTCCGGCGTATGGATTCCCGGAATGTAGCTGGATTCCCGGAATGTAACTGACCGGGTATTTACAGGCAAAAGATACGTACCTCTTGGAAAAAGTTCATTTATCAGACAAATTATACAAACAAGGAGCAGGCACATTGAAACAAAGGTGCCTGCTCCTTATTAATTTGCTAAATGTGTGTATACCTTGATAAGCCCTTGCAGCTTTAGCCATACAGTACCGGCCCTACAATACCGGCCTTACAATACCAGCCCAGCCCTACAGTACCAGCCTCGCGGCCCCGTATATGCCTGCGTCATTTCCCAGGGTGGCAAGTCCCAGCTTACCCTTGTACTCGGATATGGGGGTAAAATAATCATAATGCTTCTGGATAACATCGATCAGAAACTGTCCTGCCTTGGATACGCCTCCGCCTATAACGAAAATTTCCGGGTCAACAATCATGACCGCCATGGATAAGGCCAGTCCCAGGTAGCGTCCCACCACATCCATCACTTCGTTGGCCAGCTCATCCCCTGCCTTGGCTGCGTCCAGCACATCCTTGGCCGTGACATCCGCGCCATATTCCCGCAGGGCAGATGGCTTATCGCTGGCTTCCATCTTCCTTCTGGCCTCCCTGGCTATGCCTGTGGCCGAACAAATCTGCTCCACACAGCCCACTCCTCCGCAGTTGCAGTGCTCCCATTCCTCATCTCTTACGTGAATGTGGCCAATTTCACCGCCCAGACCGTGACGGCCGGCAATGATTTTCTCATCAATGATAACACCGCCACCCACACCGGTTCCCAGGGTAATCATGACCAAATCCTTATATCCCTTGCCTCCGCCCTGCCACATCTCTCCCAGGGCAGCCACGTTGGCGTCATTTCCGCTCTTTACAGTGACTCCGTCCAGCAGGCGGCTGAGTTCTTCCTGGGGATTCATCCGGCGCCATCCCAGGTTAACACATACCTCCACAAATCCATCCGGCATCACCGGTCCGGGGACTCCCAGCCCGATACCTACAAGGTCCGTCTTGAGACTCAGCCCTCTTTCCTCCATCCTGGCACGGATGGACCGGGCCACATCAGGAAGGATATGCGTTCCGCCTTCCTCCTTACGGGTCTTTACTTCCCACTTGTCCAAAAGCTCTCCCGTAATCTCAAAAAGTCCGATTTTTACCGAAGTTCCTCCGACATCTACTCCGATACATTTCATCCCCATGGTATCTATACTTCCTTTCACTTTTATTCCTGCATTACTGCAGCTTTATTTCCGTCATTTTCTGAGGTCCCATGACAAGAAGCGTTCCCGGGAACCTTCCTGCTGATACCTTGCTGACCGTAAAATCAAATGTTCCGTTATATTTCTCCGTACCTGTCATGTTGTAAACCTTGCAGGAACTGTCATTATACAAAAGAACCAAATCACCGTCAATATCAAATCCGGTATACTGGTAGTTAAAGGGCTTTTCAAAAACAGGGCTTCCTTCCCTGTCATAAATTCTCAGTTTGTAAGGATCGCCGCCTTCCACATTATCTGTAACAATGCCAACCTTATCCTGAGCATATGTAATGCTCCTTATATTCTCCTCTATGGGAATCTGGCTCACCAGCTCCGGCGATGTCTCCACTCTGGTTGAAAAGAACTGTATTCCCTTATCCGTAAATATGACGGAATGGCTTTCATCCAGAAACCTGACCCTGCCCGCCATGGCATCTCCCAAGTCCTTGGGAAAGAATATACCCACTACGCGGTTGGGATCATTTTTACCCAGTCCGAAATTATAAAATACAATCTTGCATTTTATCACACCCTGATCCAGATACATATAGGATGTGATGAGCTGCGTGCCATTTGGCGAAAGACTTAAGTCCACCGGATACCCGTCCCCTGACAGCAGAGACTTTACCATGATGTCCAGAGGGCTTCCATCTCTTTTATATAAATAGATATAGCTGGCCTTGGAATCCTCCTGAAGGGCAGCCACCACGCCCTTGGCGGACACTGTAACCCTCAATATGGGCAGCAGCGTGGTGGCCTGGCCCTGGGTCCCGTTCTTATCGCATATGTAGATGCTGTTGCCCTGCTGGTCCCCAATGGCCACAAAATCGCCGTTGACCGATACCACGGGGGTTCTCATCTCATAGCTCTGCACCCATACCACCTTGCCCTTGGCGTCCAGATAGGTAGCTCCATCCTTGGTATATTTGAGGACTCCGTCCCCGAAATCCCTGTACCCGCAGAAGCTCCCTTCACCCTGGGCCGCGGCTTCCTGGGCTTCAGCCACCAGGTCCCGCTCCCATACTGTCTGGTAATCCGTAAAGGTATGATAACGTTCATAGCGGAACAGCACCAGGGCTGCTATGGCTGCCAGGCCAACAAGCACAGCCAGAATAATCAGGCGCTTCCTGACTACACGCTGGTGCGCCTTGTGAACGATTTCCCGGCTGTCCTCCTCTTCCTGGAAGGGACTGCCGGAAGGTACGATTTGACGCTTCAGCTGCTTTTTTTTATTTTCACGGCTCATAGAATTGGTACTGCCCATCCTGCGTTCTCCCAAAATTCGTCTTTTGCGTATATGCAATAGTATACAACAATTTTGGATAAAACGCATTATCTTTTTCCGCCAGAAGTTTCCAGGCATATACTTATGGAATCAAAAGCTTTTGACCTGCAAATATGCTGTTTTCATCTGTCAGGGAATTAACCCTGCAGATTTCATCTATATGCTGCAGATTATGATACAGCTTAAAGCAGATTCCGTACAATGTCTCCCCATCCGCCACGGTATACACCTTGTAGCTGGCAGAAGACACAGTCTGGTCATCAGCTTCCCCTCTTCCTCCGGTTGGCGGCAGAGTGGAATCATCGGCCGGAGCTTTTGTCTGGGCTGCCGCCTGGCTATTACCGGACTCCGTCTGTTCATTTTTCTTCTGGGCTGAATCAGTCTGGGACTCACCCTTGCCGGATGTCTGGCCATTTTCCTGGCCCGTCCCGCCCTTCTGGCTGCTGCTCTGACCTGATGCTGCTGACTGGCCGCTTCCCTGACCGGCCGCTGCTGTCTGACCGCTTCCCTGGCCCGATGCCGCCGTCTGGCCGCTTCCCTGGTCCGGTGCCGCTGTCTGACCGCTTCCCCGGTCCGATGCCGCCGTCTGGCCGCTTCCCTGGCCTGATGCCGCTGACTGGCCGCTTCCCTGATCCGCTGCCGCCGTCTGGCCGCTTCCCTGGCCTGTCCCGCCTGTCTGGCCGCTATTTGACGGTGCCAGTGTTTCCGGTGTCACCCTGGAGGGCTTCTCATCTCCATTCTCCGGTGACGGGGCCGTAGTGGGATATACCTTTCCCGATGCCTCCTCAATCACATAATCAGGCTCGTCCGCAGCGGACCAGCCCTTTCCGGAAGGATTTTCTATTCCGCCCTTACCTGTAAACGCCATCAGGCCGTCCTTTATATTTCCTTCCGGCACCACAGACGCAATCACACTTTCCATCTGGTGCATTTTCTGATAATTATTGAACATGGCCACGCCGCCTGCCAGTACCGTCACAGCCAGGACGCTGCACAGACCCGACAAAACTCCCACCGTGCTCCGGTGGCGTCCTGCCTCCACCCTTCGCTCGTCCATTTTCTGCTTAAAGTTCTGGATGACCTTATCATCCACTCCTGTTTCTGCCCTTGGCACATCCTTGCGCAGTATCATGTAATCCTGCATCATCTGATTGCGCTCATAATATATGCTGTATCCTCTCAACTTGTAAAATCCGTCAGAGGATGTTATGTAAACAGCTTCCTCGCCCTCCAGACCGCAGTTCAGATACATGAGCTGGTTCTTTCCCGTAAAATACTGACTGTGCTGCTTCCAATAAGTCAGAGGGCTTAAGGTACAGCCGGGTCCTGCGCAGAGAAACCATCCCTGGACCGTGCGTTTGGGAAACATCTGCTCCACATCCTGGTAGGCCTTTTTCCAGGCATCCTCGGTGAAGGCCACTTTTCCGCCTTCCTCGGTGACTGAATCCATTTCCAGGGCTCCATCCACAAAAACAAAGGGTATGTCCTCATGGGTCTCCCTGCTTCCCAAAAGCAGACCCACACGCAAATCAGCCCCCTTTGCCGGCTGGAGGCGTTTTAAATAAGTATTTACATAATCTTCCAGATATAATTTTAAAACCTGGTCCCTCTCACCTATCTGCCGGAAATTCTTCGGCAGCTTAGGGAAGGGTTCATATAATTCTCCCATAGAATCACCCCGCTGTTTTTAATCCAAACAAGCATAGCAGATTCCCGGCGCAGAATTTGTCATATTATGGCAGCATTTTCCCATAATCGTTCGACAAGAAAAATGCTTTCGCAAATACAGTCCGCCATTTTCATCACCATGGACAGGCGCACGCTCTGGAGCATGACCGGATCCCGGCTGCCCACTCCGCCTACGATTCCGGTTATGGCTATGTCGCCCACGGCCTGCAGTTCCTTGGACACTCCCAGTCCCGGCTGAAGCGCTCCCCGCCCCAGGGTCGCGTATCCCACATGGTCCAGGCTTCCCACCGAAGCATCAATGGCAACCACCACATAGTCAGGATAGTGAAGCCGTATATACCTGGCGTACAAATCCAGATTCATGGCATGGACCGGCTTGTCAAGTGTTCCGATGACCGCGGCTCCCTTAAGCCGCCGGCTGCGGAGCATATGTCCCACCAGAGGGCCCAGGCTGTCTCCGGTAGACCGGTCTGTGCCGATACACAGGAACATGATTCCGTCCTTTCCCTTGGCTGCCATCTCCTCTCTGATAAGCCGGTCCAGGTGCATGGCAAAGCCCTCTGTTTCAAAACCTTCTGATGTATTATAATAAGATATGTCTTCCCGTTTTTGTACGTTAAATGTTTTCCATAATTTCATAGCTAAGTTGTCCACCCAAACATGTTATAATCATCGCCCGGCTTAAGTGGGCTGTTTTTATAGTATAGGCTTGGGTATTTGAAATTATGCATGAAAAAAGGACACACGGATTGACAGTATCCGCATGTCCCTGTCTGCCTGTCTGCCATATCATGGCCGGGCCAGAACCTTTGGGGCAGTTCCGGCCGGGCAGTTTTTTATTATATACTGCTTATGTCTTCAGTCTGTAGTATCCTCTTAATTAAAACAGCTTCTCCTTATATACCCCTGATTGGATCAGCCCTCTGATAGCGTCCGCCACGGCCTGTTTATCTTCCCTGTAGGTAACGCCAAACCATTTATCCGGGGTGTCAAGGACGGTCACTCTCGCCTTCTTATTCTGTACCAGATTGTCTATGATTTTAGGAAGAAGGTATTCTGATTTAATATCACCCTCTTTCAGATTGTCCAAAAATACCGGGAATCCCTTCTCCAGCTCCTGGACAAAGCTGGCCGGAAGCCCCCACATATTCATGGAAACCGGCTGGGACGGGCTGATGGTTACAGGCGCGCCGCTCTCATCCGTGGCATGGAGCCCATCTTCCTTCATCTGGATATTATAAGTCTCTGTCACGTTTGTCAGATAACCTTCCTCATCTACCTGGCACACGCCTCTGGTCACTGTACCGTTATCGCTGAGGGTGTTGGACAGCACAAAACCTCCCATGCAGATATCATAGTTCTCAGACTGTGAGTCCATATGCTCTGCCATGTAATCGTGAATCCTGCGAAATCCTTCCCGTCCGTAATAATCATCTGCATTAATCACAAGGAACGGTCCGTCTACCATACCCTTCACAGAAAGGACTGCCTGGCCTGTACCCCATGGTTTGGTCCTCCCGGGCGTCACTTCATAACCGGCCGGAAGGTCCTCCAGTTCCTGGTATGCGTACTCCACCGGAAGGAGTTTCTCTATTCTGTGTCCTATGATTTCCTTAAAATCTTTTTCAAGATCTCTCCTGATAATGAATATTACCTTATTAAATCCCGCTTCCATGGCATCGTGGATTGAATAATCCATGATAATCTCGCCGTTGGGTCCCACGGGCTCCAGCTGCTTGATGCCGCCTCCAAAGCGGCTTCCGATACCGGCAGCCATGATTACCAATGCAGTATTTTTCATCCTTAGCTTCTCCTTTAATTTAAACTGGTTACACTATAGCACATTTGACTTTAAAAGGCAAAGGGAAAGAATGTCTCCTGCCGTGCCAGCTCAGTCAGAACACGCCTGCAGCGGCACACATCCTCATAGGGCACATACTCATTGGGCTTATGGGCCAGTTCCAGGCTGCCGGGACCATAAGACATGCAGTTGCAGTTGCCCAGGGTTCCTGCGATAACCGCCGTATCCGTATAGCCGTTAAAAGAACCGACAGGTGTGTCCTCTCCCGTCACACGGTCGCAGACAGACTTAAGGCTGGCCAGAAGCCGGGAACTGCTGTCCTTTTCCACATAAGGACGGTCACCCGTAATGAGGTAACTGCCCCTGACCCCTGCAATCTCAGCTTCTGCCGCCTTTACAGCTTCCTCTACTATATTCTTCGCTGCCGCTGTATCCGTAGGCGGCACCAGACGCATGTCAATCCATACCTTACAGGAATCCGGCACAACATAGGGACGGTATCCCCCTGTGATCTGCCCAAAGGTCACCGTAGACATGCCCAGATCCTCATGGGGCGGACAGCTGCCGATGGCCTTCCGGATATGGCTGACTGCCTCTGCCATGGCGGCAATGGCGTCAGCGCCCTTCCATGGATTACTGGCATGGGCTGTGATTCCCTGTATGGTCAGTTCAAACCAGGTCCGGCCCTTATGGGCTACCTGAATCTGGCCGTCCGTTGGTTCCGTATCCAGTATCCAGTCTTCCCTGTCTACCCAGCCGTCGCGGATAGCGCTTTCCACTCCCCGCATAAAATCTTCCTCATCCACGGTTCCTATGAATACAAAGGGACGCGCCGGAAGCTCCCCTGTGCTTCCGGTCAATTCCACCATATCTGAAAATGCAGACATGGCGCAGGCCAGGCCTGACTTCATGTCACAGGCACCTCTTCCGTACAGGCGGCCTTCCTTTACCACTGCTCCCAGGGCAGGAGTCTCTTCCTCCCATCCCTCCCCCAGCATCACCGTATCCATATGGCATATGTACACAAGGGCAGGCGCCGGAGCTTGTTCTTTTCCCGGTATGCGGGCCATAAGATTAAAACGGCCCGGCATCACTTCTCTTTGGACCAGTTCAATTTGGTTCTTAAGCGCTCCTGCCTTTTCCTCTATCTCTTTTGTAAACCATTCATATATCCACTGTTCAATTTGGCCCTCATAGGCTCCCGGATCAGAACTGTCAATCTGTACCAGCTGTCCTGTCAGCTCCCAGGTCCTGCGGTCCCCCTCTTCTGCTGTCACGTTATCGCTCCTCCTGTCAATCATATAATCGGATACCAGGCGTCTGCTCCTGCATCTGTTCCTGCGTCTGACACTGCATCTGACACTGCTTCCCATGCCGGTATCCCTGCCCCATTATACCCCCTTATCTATAAATCATCAACAATGGCAGCGCTTTTTGCATAAGCCGTGCTCTTTGCCTCAAAAAAGTCTGTTTTCACCATATTTGCATTGGAATACTGGTTCACCCATTTCATGGACTGCGGCTCCTCGTCATACCCCTCGTACAAGGTGCCGAAGCCCAGCCCGCTCCAGCGCAGGTTTCCCAGATACCGTATGTAGTCCGTAACCATTTCTCTGGTCAGACCCGGAACATCATCGCCAATCACATAGCATCCCCACTGGATTTCCTGAGCCACGCCCTCCTCCAGCATGGACCTGAGCATATCTACCATCTTAGGCGTGAATAACTGCGGCTCCTCTTTCCTGAGTTCGGCAATCATGCTGCGGAACAGCCACAAATGGGTATTCTCATCCCGGTTGATATACCGGATTTCCTGGACGCTTCCGGGCATCTTGCCGCCCCTTCCCAGGTTATAAAAAAACATGAACCCGCTGTAAAAATAAATGCCCTCCAGGATATAGTTGGCCATGATGACCCTGAGAAGGGTCACATCATCCTTCTTCTCCTGGAATTCATTATACAGATTTCCTATAAATGTATTACGGCGCAGAAGGTGTTCATCCTCCTTCCACTGGTACAATATTCTGTCCCGCTCCACCGGACTGCAGATGGAATCCAGCATATAGCTGTAGCTCTGGCTGTGCACCGCCTCCTGAAATCCCTGTATGGTAAGGCACAGATTCACCTCATTGGCTGTGATATACTGGGCAATACAGGGCAGGTTTGCTGTCTGGATGGAATCTAAGAACACCAGAAAGCTCAGTATCTTATCATAGGCAGTGCGCTCCGCAGCCGTCAGGTTCTTATAATCCTTTAAATCCGCGCTGAGGTTGATTTCCTCCGGAATCCAGAAATTATTCATGGCCTGGCGGTACCAGCTGCTGGCCCAGGTGTATTTCATATTATTAAAGTCGTTGAGATTGGTGGTATTTCCGCCTATCATCCTCCGGCTGTTCTTATCCGTATCGCCCTGAGGGTTAAACAGGGGCTTGGCTGACAATATACTCATATCAAAAATCCTTTCTTACATGCCTTTCTATACCTTTCAACAGCAGCTTAACTGGAACAGCTCTCGCACTCCTCCACCTCCAAAGACTTGCTGCGCACATAGTAGAGGGTCTTTACGCCGCTCTCCCAGGCCAGTATATAGAGGTTCAGCAGCTGCCGCATGGTATAATCGTTGGTAATGTACAGATTCACGCTCTGGGCCTGGTCAATATGCCTCTGGCGCACGCCTGCGGCCCGCACCGTCCAGGTCTGGTCCATGGTGTATCCGCTTTTATACAGCCAGAAGGTCCTGGGTGTCAGATCCGGGGCCACCCTGGGAAGGATGGCGTTCTTTTTCTCTTCCAGATAAAACCGCTTCATCACAGGATCCAGGCCTGCCGTTGTACCGGAGAGTATGCTGGTGCTGCTGGTAGGCGCCACAGCCAGAAGATAGGCGTTGCGCATTCCGTGCTCTGCCACCTGTCCTGCCAGCTCTTTCCATTCCCTGCTCACAAGCCCCCGCTTCTCAAAGTATGCCCCTGTCTGCCATTCGCTTCCCTCAAAATACCGGTAGCATCCCTTCTCAGCCGCCAGATTGGCGCTGGCCCTGACAGCCGCGTAATGAATCCGCTCAAACACCTGGTCCGCAAAGGCCAGATGTTCCTCGCTCTCCCACCGTATGCCGTGCTTTGCCAGCATATGATGGTAACCGCTGACTCCCAGACCGATTCCTCTGTAATTCTGATTGGTAATTCCGGCGTAGGCCAGGGGATAAAAATTCAGGTCAATTACATTATCCAATGCCCTCACAGCACTGGCGGCAATATACTCCACTTCATCCGGATCATCCACATCAATCGCCCCCAGACAGAGGCTGGCCAGATTACAGACAACAAAATCTCCCGGCCGTGTGGTCTGGACCACCTCGGTCTCCCCATTTACCTCCAGCACCTGAGTTGACACACTTTCTATGGGAGACATGTTCTGGGCAATCTCGGTGCACAGGTTGGAACAGTATATGATGCCCCGGTGGCTGTTGGGGTTGGCCCGGTTTACCGTATCCCGGTTAAAGATAAATGGTGTGCCTGTCTCCACCGCGGACTTGATAATCAGGCGTACCACATCCTTTAACAGCACAGTGCGCTTGGATATCCTGTCATCTCCCACGCAGTCCAGATACCGTTCCTCCCACAGCTCCCCATAGCAGTCCTCCAGGCAGTATCCCTTGACGGTCCGGATCTCATGAGGGCACATCAGATGCCAGTCCTGGTCCAGATTCTCCTCAGCCATCTTCCAGAATAAATCAGGAAAACACACGGCCGGGAAAATGTCGTGGGCCTTCATACGGTCATCCCCGTTATTAGTACGAAGCTGAAGAAACTCCGGCAGATCCTTGTGCCAGGCGTCCAGATAAACCGCGGCAGCGCCCTGGCGCATCCCCAGCTGGTCCACTGCCACAGCCGTATCGTTCACCAGCTTAATCCAGCGGATCACGCCTCCGGCAGCCCCCTCAAATCCCCGAATCCTGCTTCCCGTTGCCCTGACCTTTCCGAAATACAAGCCCATGCCCCCGCCAAATTTACTGACCTGTGCAAAGTTGTCCACGCTTCTGTAAATTCCTTCCAGGCTATCCGGCACAGTGTCAATAAAACAACTGGAAAGCTGATGGTACGGTTTCCTGGCATTGGACAGGGTTGGGGTGGCCATGGTAACCTGCATACGGCTGAGCATATCATAAAACCGGCGCACCCATTGCATCCTGCAATCCTTACTTTCCTTCATGGCCAGGTGCAGGGAAATGCCCAGATACATTTCCTGGGGCGTCTCTAACGGATGATGGCTGTGGTCCTGGATCACATACCGCTTAAGCAGCAAATCCAGTCCCGCATAGGTAAAGAGCTTATTTCTCTCATCATCAAGAAATCCTTCCGCCTCTTCTATCTCCTCCCGGCTGTAATGCTTCAGGATATAATCACCATATAACCCCTGTTCCGTCAGATATGAAATCTTTTCATACAGTCCCTTAATTCCCAGTCCCTTAAGCTGTTCCTCCACCTCACAGGCAAAACCGCAGTACCGCAGCCTGGCCGCTGCAAATTCCCACAGGGGTGTTTCCTTGGAAGTCAGTTCCGCCGCGGACCGAATCAGGGCTTCCATTCCCTCAGCCGGCCCCATTCCCGGCTTGCGGAAGGAGCGGTATCTCTCAAGCAGACGATCCAGTCCATATCCCTCCCCCTGAAAATCCCTTCCGATTTCTTCCAGACATTGTTCCAGCCCTTTATAGTCCAAATCTATCTCTACTTTCGTATCCGCCATGATGTCCTTTTGCTCTCCTTATCTCACCTTATCTCATTTTCTCCAGCTTCCTCTTACTTTTCTCCTGCTGGTTCCTGTCCTTATCTAATTCCTGACATCCATGCATACCATTTCCAGATGTCACGCTCACCATTATAAACCATATATATAGTGGTTACAAGCTGTTTTTGCACCACATATACCCCAAATACTGTATTCTCCTTTATTCACAACACTTTCCCGGCTACAGTTATATACTTGTGGCTGTTTCAACAAAAAATGTGATTGCACTTGTAGTCGTTTCATCCTATTATATGGTTGGAACAACAATGAATACGTGGCATTCATGCCGCAAAGGGGGTAAACTTCCCGCATATCCGTCATCCGGATCAGGTAAGGGAAGCAGGGATTATGAGCGATATCAAAAGTCCATTTTGGCGCACTGCCGCCGAATATGGCATCATTACAGTAAGCATCTGGATTATGGTGGTTGGAATCTACTTTTTCAAGTTCCCCAATCATTTTGCATTCGGAGGCGTCACAGGCTTTTCCACTGTAGTAAGCGAAATCAGCCGTTGGTCTGCCAGTGATTTCACATTTATTGTGAACACCTCACTGCTGGTTTTAGGGTTCATTTTCCTGGGTAAGGGTTTTGGAATAAAGACCGTTTATGCAAGTATGGTCATGTCCATCAGCCTGTCCCTGCTGGAACGTGTCTGTCCTTTAAGCAGGCCGCTGACAACAGAGCCTTTGCTGGAGCTGCTGTTCGCCATCTTCCTGCCGGCAGTGGGCACAGCCATCCTCTTTAATCTGGGCGCTTCCAGCGGCGGTACAGATATCATCGCCATGATACTTAAGAAATATACCAGCCTTAACATAGGAACCGTTCTCATGCTGGTGGATGTGGCGGCCGTGGCCTCCTCATTCTTCATCTTCGGGCCTGAGACAGGACTGTTCTCCACCATCGGCCTGGCGGCCAAATCCCTGGTCATCGACGATGTGATTGAGAATCTGAATCTGTGCAAATGCTTTAATATTATCTGTGACGACCCGGATCCGATTTGCGACTATATCATCAACACGCTGCACCGCAGCGCCACGGTATACCATGCGCAGGGAGCCTTTACCCATCATGAAAAGACCGTAATCATGACCACCATGAAACGCAGCCAGGCATTAAAGCTGCGCAACTATATCCGCACCATTGAGCCCACGGCCTTCATGCTGATATCCAACTCCAGCGAAATCATCGGAAAAGGATTTCTGGCCGGGTAGGCTTTGGCACAATGTTCTCGTGGAACAGCGTTTTTTCCCATGTCTTATACAGCGATTAAAATCAAATCTAATATAAAACAGCGGCAGCGAAATCCGGTGAACACTCATCCGATTCGCTGCCGTATTTTTCATTCCGCCTGTTTCAGTCCGCGGTTTCCTCTTTCAGAATCCCATCCCCGCTTCCGATGGTACCCAGACGTTCCAGCAGTCCGAACATGTAATCCGTATACCGTTCTGCCACCTCAATCACCACTGCGTCCGGCTGAATCTCAAGGGCCGCCGCCCCGCAGTCCTCTGTCCGGTAATCCATCAGCGTCACATCCGGGTAGTTCCTGGCAAAGTACTCAGCCATGTGTACCCCGAAGGAATCTCTGCAAATAAGGATTCTTTCTGCTTTCCCCTCTGCGTCTGAGGAGTAGTGGGTGATGGTCTCATGTTCATTCTGGTAATCCATTTCAAAGGACACATCCTCCCTGTAGCCTGACACTTTGAGGAATGGGTCATCGTCATAATACTTCTGAAGATTCAGCATGGTTGCCAGGTCCCCGCTGAAGGTTCCTCTGTTTTCAATATCATAAGAGCGGTATGACTCCGGTCCGAACGGCTCCCCGTCTATGTCCTGTATCACCATCTGGGATGCCATAAATGCCCCCATATCATTCCAATGGGTATCATACTTCCTGTATATCTGGCACCAGTCATCCTTGGCCTTTCTGAACTCATCCAGGGGGTAGTACACATCACAGTCCGTATTCTCTTTCAGATATTCGTACAGCAAATCCGCCTTGGACTGTTCCTGAACCACCTTCACGGATGAGGGCATAAACTCGCTGTATACCTGCTCCTTATTGGGAACCATATAGAAAACCAGCTTTATCCCTCTGGAGGCCAGATTTTCCTCCGCCTGCTTAAGCAGCGCCCCAAACCGTTCCATCTCATCAACACTGTAATGATTGGTTCCCTGGTAGTCCGCAATGCTGTCCTCCATTTCCCCTTTCAGCTTATAGAACATCCATCCGTCCTTTCCCATAAGAACGGCATCGGACGTGACTTCCCCAAACACATGAATGTCCGCCAGTTTCCCAAAGGCCACAATGGGATTCTTAAAGGCCAGATGGTCATTAAAGTAGGCGTCATACTGCCCCGGATAGGATTTAAGGTCCGCTGCAGAAAGATTCCTGAAATTAAGAACCGGCTTTTCCTGGTAAACCCGGTTCTCGTAATTCTCCGTGTCCACATAATCCTTAAGAGGTATGAACAGGAGTCCGGGCAGTATCATCATCCCCAGGAACATGCCTGCAAATATATATGCTTTTATGCGTTGTCTCACCTGCTGCCTCCTCTCTAAAACCGGAAATAGATAAACGGATTATAAGTGCTGCCCACAGCCATCACAATCGAGTATGCAAACAGCAGTATAAGTCCCAGGCTTTCAGACAGGTAAATGCTTCTGCCGTCCTGCATATGTTTCTTAAAACAGGGAACCAGGGCCTGAAACGGACCGCACAGCACAATCCCTATCACCATATAGACTATGGTCTTATGGCTCATATACATGGCCGTATCATAAATCCCCGGGCGCAGAAGAAACATCTGCTTAAGCAGCATAAGTCCCCGGGTCAGCGAATCCGCCCGGAACATGGTCCATCCCACCACGGTAACAAAAAACATATAAATATAACTGACCGCCGCTGGCAGACACTCCAGCCGCCGCTTTAAAAACAGCCGTTCCGCCACCTGCAGGCAGCCGTAATACATTCCCCACGCAATAAAGGACAGGCCCGCGCCATGCCAGAATCCGGTACAGATAAATACGATCATCAGATTACGGCAGGTAACAAATGTCCCCTTCCTGCTTCCGCCAAGAGGAATGTAAAGGTAGTCCTTGAACCAGCTGGAGAGAGATATATGCCATCTGCGCCAGAACTCTCCCACGGACCTGGCCAGATATGGATAATTAAAGTTCTCCGTCAGCTCAAAGCCCAGCATTTTACCAAGGCCCACCGCCATATCGGAATAACCGGAAAAATCAAAATAAATCTGCAGTGTATACAGGATTCCCACATACCATCCCAAACCTCCGCTGATCTGGTCCATGGGATTGGCCAGAACCTTGTCCACCACGCTTCCGAACTGGTTGGCAAGTATAACCTTTTTTCCCAGTCCGTAGATAAAGCGCCTTGCTCCGCATGCAAACAGTTCCGGCGTCACATGGCGGTTTCTGATGCGCGCACCCATACCCTGATAGCGCTCGATGGGTCCCTGTATCATCTTAGGAAAAAAGGACATGTAAAGTCCCAGGTTCAGCAGGTTCCTCTCGGCCCCTGTGGTCCCCCGGTACACATCCGCCACATACGATATCATCTGAAATGTGTAAAATGAGATGCCCACCGGCAGCAGCAGGTTCTTTGGCTCCGCCACGGTTCCCCCCGCCAGCTTATTGACCAGGCCGGTCAGGAAATCAAAGTATTTAAAATACCCTAAAAAACCCAGGTTCACCGCCACCAGCAGCACAAGGAGCAGCTTATCCGGGGTAAAGAGAGTGTGCTTGCCGGCACCGGAAGCCGTCTGGCTGTCTGTACTGACGGCAGTCCCTGCCGTAACCCCTGCCGCTCCAGCAGCTTCCCCAGCCGCCGGCCTGCTGCCCCGCACAGCCTCTATGCCCAAAGCACCTGCATAATTCACAGCCAGGGACAAAAGGAGAAGCCATATATACTCCTGCTCTCCCCATGCATAGAAAATAAAACTCATTGCCAGCAGAAAGAAGTTGCTTAGCCGGATGGGCAGCACCAGATTCACGACCAGCACAAAGGGCAGGAACAGCCATAAAAATATCATGGAACTAAATAGCATGAAATATTTTCCTTCCTGAATTCATTCTTCCGTCCGCAGGGTGCCTGAAAATGCATTACAGGACGCCGGCATCTGCCTGATCCCAGCCATTTCCCTGCGGTCCGGACCATGGCGATATTATAACATGCCTCCACAGGATTTTAAAGGCTGATTTGCGAAGCCAGCTGCCCGGGCGCGCTTAGCCTCTGATTGTACGCAGCAGCATTTTTCCGGCCTCCTTAAATGTCCAAGTGCATCATTGTACCAAAAGGCCATCTGTGTTATAATTATTTCATTAAAATTTTCCAGGGCAGACCGGAAACATGTTTCTGCCTCATACTGCCCGGCGCAATCATCACCTCTCCGGAGCCTGTTTGAAACCGCCTGCCCGCCATCTGGCGGAACACAATTTTTAAACACGCTCTGATGCATTATGAGATATCACGAAAGAAGGAAGTGTTATGGACCTAAAATTACAGGTAAAGCAAACCCAGACTTTGTCACAGCGGATGATTCAGTCAGCTGAGATTCTTCAGATGACCTCCCAGGAGCTGAATACTTATATCAATGAACTGGCATTGGAAAACCCGGTAATCGACATTGTGGAGCCCCCCACTGCTGAAGAGCAGCGCGAGTCCATTGAACAGCAGGAATGGCTTAATTCTTTCAATGAGGAGAATTACTATCTGTACCAGCGCCAGAATAATGATGATGACTACGACTTTAAATCCAGCTGGAACATTAACACGGACGACGGCGAGACTCTTCAGGACTATCTGTGGTCCCAGCTCATCACGGAAAACTTCACGGACCAGGAAACGGAAATCATCAAGTTCATGCTGGAATGTCTTGACAACAAGGGCTACCTGGAAGAGAGCACAGAGACAATTGCCTCCTACTTTGGGACCGATACTGAGATAGTGGAAGATCTCCTGTCCGATCTCCAGGCCCTGGACCCATCCGGTGTCTGCGCACGTACACTGGAGGAATGCCTGAAACTGCAGCTGGAACGCAGGGACATACTGACCCCGGTACTGGAATCCATCATTGACAACTGCCTGGAAATGGTTGCCAAAAACCAGATTCCGGCCATTGCCAGGAAGCTGCGCCTCTCTCCCACTGAAACTGCGGGTTACTGTCAGATTATCAAATCCCTGAATCCCAAACCGGGTGTATCCTTCAGCAGCAGGGACCAGCTCCGCTACATCATACCGGATGTGACCATTGTAAAGTTCAAGGACCATTTTGACATCCTGCTGAACGAATCCATGTATCCCACCATTGAGCTTAACAGCTACTACCGCCAGATGAACCAGAATCCTGAATCCTCTGAACTCAAGGAGTATCTGGGCAATAAAATCCGGCAGGCCGAGTGGGTCAAACAGTGTGTAACCCAGCGCGGAAAGACGCTGATGCAGGTATCTCGGGCCATTCTTGAACACCAGGAGGAGTTCTTCACCTTCGGACCTGCCCACCTGAATCCCTTAAGGCTGGCAGATATCGCCCAGGAACTGGACATCCACGAATCCACAGTCAGCAGAGCTGTCAGCAAGAAATACCTTCAGTGCTCCTGGGGTGTATACCCCATGAACTTTTTCTTCTCGCGCAGTGTGGCTGTCCAGGAAAGCAGCAGCAGCGAAAGCGGTACCCAGTCCGTGACTGCCGCAGACATCAAGCGTGTGCTTCGGGAAATCATAGAGGAAGAAAACAAAAAGAAGCCTTACAGCGACCGCCTTCTGGGTGAAAAGCTGGCAGAACGCGGCATATCCATCTCCCGCCGGACCGTTGCCAAATACAGGGAAGAGGAAGGCATTGCGGATGCCAGCGGGCGTAAGGAGTATGTGTAACAGGATATTCTTAAAGACATGGCAGACTGTCCATGTCTTTTTGTTTACTCAAATACGCAGGAATGAAGGCGGATTTTTATATCTGTGGGTATAACAAAAACAAATTACGGCGAATTAAGGTTATTTTACTCAAATTTCATCTTGACAATATTGGAGAAATCTTGTAAAATTGTTGATGTCGCTGATGGAACAGAGCTTGTAAGGATAATTACTGATGATTTCTGATTGTTCCCATAGACAAATGCCCAGATAGCTCAGTTGGTAGAGCAGAGGACTGAAAATCCTCGTGTCGTTGGTTCGATTCCGACTTTGGGCACTGACCACATAGCGAAGCGGTCATTACGCAGGTGTAGTTCAATGGTAGAACACTAGCCTTCCAAGCTAGATACGTGGGTTCGATTCCCATCACCTGCTCTGTAAAATGAGAAAAAGCCTTGAAGAGGCTTTTTTTGTTTTGTTTACCTTATATCCACGGCAAAACAAAAGGCAGCAGCGCAATACACTGCTGCCTTTTATGTTCTGATTCTTTCTTATAACCCGCTATTTCCCCTGGCCATAATGATTTTTGGCAAAATCCTTCATCACCGCTACATTTTCAGGTGATATCCCTGCCGGTTTTCCGCCCGTGGCTTCAATCATGTAAAGAATTCTGGCTGTTGCTTCCAGGACTGTTGCTACCTTAAACGCTGCGTCCATATTCTCACCCACACAGACTGCTCCGTGGGAATGCAGAAGGCAGGAGTTGGCTTCCTTTCCCAACGCCTTTTCACATTGGTCTGCCAGTTCCTCAGAACCAGGCAGTGCATACTGTGTACATTTACAGGTATCTCCCATGGCCTGGGCCGCCTCGTCTATTATCAGGGGAATATCCTTTCCCTGCGTAGCGTATACCATGGAATACATAGGATGGGTATGGATGACTGCGTTTACCTCTTCTCTGTTTCTATATATAGCCAGGTGCAGCCCTGTCTCAATAGTTGGTTTTCTGTGACCCTCCACGATTGTTCCATCCAGCCTGCAGACCACTACATCGTCTTCCACAATGGTACTGTATTTCATGGCGCTGGGCGTTAAGTATACCAGTCCGGTCTCAGGATCGCGGATACTGATATTTCCCCACGTTTCTACAGTAAGACCTGAATTCTCCAGCTTTTTACCGCTCTCTACAATGCATTTTTTAAAGTCCATTTCTGCCTCTCATTCTGCTGCCGGCAGGCAGCCCTTATTTTTTATGGCCTGAAGTATGTTTGATTCCCATATGAAAAATTCGTCTCAAAACTCCAGCCCTGTTCCTACTCAAAAGTCTTTAAGTAATCCTTGAACTCTCCTACATTGTCCTTTGTAATAACTTCCGTTCCGGTGTCAATATAGGATTCCGCCTCACCGCCGTCAAATATTTTCAGCATATTGTCCACGCCCAATTTTCCCATTTCAGCCGGATACTGTGCCACAGTTGCCAGAAACTCTCCGTTTTCCACCAGGTTCAGGGCTTCGCTTACCGCATCAAATCCGATAATCTGAATCTGTTCCTGCATATTGGCTTCCTTGATGGCTCTTAAGGCTCCGATACCCATATTGTCGTTGCAGCAGAAGAAAAGTTCAACATCCGGATTAGCGCTTATGATGTTCTGGGCAGCTGTATATCCCTGGTCCACTTCCCAGTTTGCCGTCTGTTCAGCCACAACAGTTACCGTGTCCCCGGCGCCTTCTATGAATCCATTGTAACGGTCCGCTGCATTGGTCTGTCCTTCAATCCCTTTGAGTATGGCTGTCTTTGTTCCCTTCTCAAAGTTTTTCGCCACATATTCGCCTGCCAGTTTGGCGCCTTCATAATTGTTGGTTCCGTAAAACGGAATATCCAGGCCTACATTGGCAAGGCTCTCATCCGTCAGCTTTGTATCCAGATTGATGATAGGAATGCCTGCTTCCTTACATTTTGTAAGGGCGGATTCCAAACCGTCGGAAGAACTGGGAACCAGCAGGATTCCGTCCACCTTGTTGGCAATCATATTCTCAATAATGCCAAGCTGGGCGTCAGCGCTGGCATGCTGGTCTCCGGCCTGGACCTCAATCTTGACCCCCTTTGCCTCTGCTTCTACTTTAGCGCCGTTAGCCAGGGTAATATGGTATTCGTTGTTTAAAGTCATCCCCACAAATCCAATGGTCTTATCTCCATAGTTACCCGATACCGCTTCTGCGCTGCTTTCTTCGTCCTTCCCGCTTTCCCCAGTTGTATCCGCGGTCTGGGCATCTGTCTGCTGTTCCTTGGCCGTCTCCGGCACAGTCTCCTTCGGGGTACTTCCGCATCCGCTAAGTGCCGCCGCCGACATAACCGTGCTCATTGCCAATGCCATCACTGCTGCCGTCATGTTTCGCTTCATAATCAATTTCCTCCTTTATTTGCAAATACTTAATGTATTTAGCTTTCCTACTCACTCTGGCGTTCTTTCTTCTTATCCGCAAACACCGCGGCTATAATGACGATGCCTGTGACAATGGTCTGGTAATAAGTGGCAACATTCATGATCTGGAGTCCGCAGGTCAGAGTACTGAGAATAATGGCTCCCACCAGTGTATTTCCGATCTTCCCCTTTCCGCCTGATAAAGAGATTCCTCCGATAACCGCGGAAGCGATGGCATTCATCTCATAACCAGAGCCGGCATTCGGGTCTGCATATGTAAGGCGTGACAAAAGCATGATGCCTCCAATGGCTGCAAATATGCCGCTTAAAACATATACCATAAGCACGGTTCGGTTTACATTGATTCCTGAAAGCCTGGCGGCGCAGATATTGCCGCCTGCGGCATAGACGTGCCTGCCGAACTTTGTATATGCCATGACAAAAATAATCACTGCGTAGAACACAAATACATATATGACGGAGACAGGAACCGTCCCCAGCACCTTTGAAGCCATCAGACTGCCCAGCCCCTTAGGGAAGCTGGATATGGGCTGTCCTCCGTTAATCAGAAGCGCCAATCCCCTGGCGATCTGCATGGCTCCCAGCGTCACAATGAAGGGCGGTACCTTTCCGTAGCTGACCAGACAGCCATTGACCAGGCCAAAGGCAGCGCCGGCCGCGATACACAAAATCCCCATGGCAATCAAGGGCATACCAGCCTTCAGAATCAGTCCTCCAAATATACCCACAAATCCCACAATAGACCCAACGCTCAAATCAATACCGCCTGTGACAATGACAAGGGAGGCGCCGATTGCAATGATGGAAATAATGCTGGCCTGGGTAATGATATTGAACATGTTATTAAGGGTCAGAAAATTCTTTCCCATCATGCTGCAGATTACAGCAAATACAATAAAAATAACAACCAGTCCCAGATATAAAGTCAAGGCCGGCAGTTTTGCCTTAACACCCTCTTTGTAGCTCTCCATACCTATAATCCTCCCTGCATCGCATATTTTAATATGGTTTCCTGCGTCAAATCCGGGCTGTTGTCCAATATAGCCTCCAGGACGCCTTCCCTCATAACCGCAACCCGGTCGCACATCTTAAGTACTTCCACAAGGTCGGAGGATATCATTATGATAGAGGCCCCCTGATTGACCAGGTCATACATAATATTGTATATTTCGTCACGCGCCCCTACATCAATTCCCCTTGTGGGTTCGTCAAATATATATACATCCGCATTGGAATACAGCCACTTTGCAATAACCACCTTCTGCTGGTTTCCTCCGGACAGGTTCCTGGCTTCCGTAAGATGTGTATGGGTTTTAATCCGCAGGCTTTTGATGTAATCCTTTGCGCGATCCGCCATCTCCTTTTTGCGGATAAACGGTTTGGCAAGCTGTTTTAAGTTAGGCAACGCTATATTATCCATGACAGAGTGCATGAGCACAAGTCCCTCGTCCTTCCTGTCCTCGCTCAGATAGACGATTCCCTTTTCAATATTCCTGGACAGGCTGTTGGACAATGTTTCACCCTTATACGTAACAGTTCCCCCATCTTTTCTGTAAGCGCCTATCATGCATTTTGCCACTTCTGTCCTGCCCGCTCCCACTAATCCGGCAAATCCCAGTATTTCGCCCTTGTGCAGCTCAAATGATATGTCCTTTAAAAACTCCTTGTATCTCAGCTTCTCAACCTTTAATACAACCTGATTCATGTCAACTGCTTCATTGGCAATCTTTTCAAAGCTGACTGTGCGTCCCACCATCATCTTTGTCAGCTGGTCCTCTGTGGTTTCGGATAATTTTACGGTTCCTATATACTCACCGTCACGCATGACCGTGCACCTGTCTCCAATCTCGAACAACTCGCTCATGCGGTGGGAAATGTATACAATTCCGATTTTTTCTTTTTGAAGTTCACGGATAATTCCAAAAAGCATGTTTGTCTCTTTATCCGTAATGGCCGCTGTGGGTTCATCCAGAACCAGGACCTTTACATGATTGGATATGGCCTTGGCTATCTCAACCAGCTGTTTCTGGGCCACACTCAGCTCACGGACCAGTGTCTTGGGACTTACCTCCAGACCGACCCGCTTCATGTACCCCTCTGCCTCTTTTATGGCACGCTTATGGTCCACAAGAAGCCCCTGGCCGTATTCCTTTCCAATGAATATATTTTCATATACAGGCAAATCCGGTACAAGATTAAATTCCTGGTAAATCACGCTGATACCGGCGTCCAAAGCCTCCTTCGGCGTCATAGGCGCCAGCTCCCTGCCGTCAAGCTGTATGTCCCCGCCTTCCCGTCCGTATGCACCGGACAGAATTTTAATTAACGTGGATTTACCCGCTCCATTTTCTCCCAAAAGAACGTGAACCTCACCGGGAAGCACCTCAAGCTGCGCATTTTTCAGTACAGGAACACCAAAAAAACTTTTGTTAATCCCGCACATCCTCAATATACATCCGTCCATGGACAGGCCCCCTTACCCTTCTAGTTTTTGATACCGTTTCAATGCCTCGCCGGAATCTTTGCCACAGCAATAAGCCGCACTCTCAATGCCTGTTCCCAATAGGCGCCTGATTTCCCCCACTGTCATCTCAGGCTTAAAGTACTTAAGCTGTGCGCCCAGATTTCCCAGGGACGTACTCTCCTTGCCCCCTGTCACTACCTTCTTGCCTGTTGCATCTGCTGTCATCTGACACAGCCTCACATTCCGCGAGCCGCCGCCTACCATATAGACAGTGTCTTTTTTCTTTCCGCTGATTTCCTCCAGCCCCTGTATCACCGAGGCAAAGCTCAGCGCCATGGAGTTTTGAAAGCTGCATATGATTGTACCCCAGTCTTTTTCTCCGGAAGCCTGACCGGTCTTAACAAGATAATTCCATATCTCATCAGACATATGTACGGGATTGAAAAATCTGGAATCGTTGACAGGAAACAGCGGAGCCGCCCCCTCATGGCAGTCTCCAAGGCTGTTAAGCTCCTCCCAGCCTATGGCCCCATATTCCCCTTCATATTCCTCCTTAATGCGTTGGATAATGAACATACCCGCACTGTTCCGCAGCAGGGTGATTTTATCAAATGCCCCTATCTCGTTGGTCAGGCATCTTTTTCTCACCTCTTCGTTCACGATTGGCTCCTCTAACTCCATGCCGATAAGCGCCCAGGTCCCTGTGCTGACAAACAAAAATTCTTCCTCCTCTGCCGGAATGGCCAGGACCGCGGCAGCCGTATCATGGGATGGCACGCAAATAACCGGTACATCATACGATATGCCCAGAATTTCCTTTACGTTGGAGTGAAGCGTGCCAATGGCAGTACCGTGTCTCCCAATAGGCGCAAACAGGCCGGATGGTATTTCCATTGTTTTCAATGCTTCTTCACTGAGTTCCCTTTTTCTGGCATCCATCAGCTGGGTCGTTGACAATTCGCTGGGCTCATTCACCATACAGCCTGTAAAGAGATAGTTTAAGATATCCGGAATCATGAGAAGCTTATGTCCACGGGAAAACATGGGCTGCATTTTTTCCATCATTCCCTTAATCATATTAACCGAATTAATTTTATCGCAAAGGATACCCGTCTGCCTGAACAGATATGTCCTCTGCTCATCTGACATCTGTTCCAGAACCTCTGCCCCTATGCTGTTCCTGTATGACAATGGATTCTGAATCATAAGTCCCTGTTTGTCAAACAGCGCAAAATCCACGCCCCATGTACAGATCCCGATTGAATGGATGGTTCCGGCCCGCTTTACCGCCTCTTTCAATCCCTCTAACAGTTTTTGGTAAATCATCAGTATATCCCAGTAAAAATACTGATGTACCCTGACCATGTAATTTGGTATCTGGGAAATGACCTCCGTGGTTATCTGTTCTCCGTCATACACCCCCAGAATAACCCTGCATGATGAATTACCGCAGTCAAACGCTACCATGTTCCGCTTCATCAACACCCCTGCCCCTCTCTTATTGAATTTTTATTTTCAGACCGTATTTTTCTGCCCGCTGTACCAGGAATAACAAGTCTGCTTTCTTAAGGGACGGCATATTCCCCATCTCATATGCACGTCCTAACCCCTGATACTTCGGCAGCCCCAGCCTGTGATAGGGTAGAAATACAATCTCAGAGATATGATCCAAACTCTTTATGTACTCAAAAAAACCATTGATGGACGCCTCATCATCATTGCATCCCGGAATATAAGGATATCTGACCGACAGTTCCCCGCTGTAATGACCGCACAGCCATTCCAGGTTACTGAGTATCAAGGTATTGTCCACGCCCGTAAGCTCCTTATGCTTATCAGGAGCGATCTGTTTGAAGTCATAATATATATAGTCAACATGCCCGTTTATGTCTTCCAATGCCTTTTGGGGGACATGCCCGCATGTTTCAACCAGGGTATTATAACCTCTCCGGTGCATCTGCTCTCCGACAGCTCCTATGATTTCACTGTAATACAGCGGTTCTCCTCCGCTGAACGTAACGCCGCCGCCGGACATCCCATAATATTGACGGTCCTTCAGTATCTCAGTCAGAAGCTCTTCCTCGTTGTATTTTCTCCCCATCATCTCCCTGGCGTCCGCATAACACTCCCTGATGCACACACCGCATTGCCTGCACTTGCTCTGGTCCGTAATAAAGCCATAACCTTCCATGTAGCTTATGGCTTTTTCCGGACACAGAACGCTGCATCTTGCACAGTTGATGCAGACATTTGTCTTAACCAGAACCTCGGCCCCCGCTCTCTGGGATTCGGGGTTTGCACACCATCTGCAGCGCAGGGAACAGCCCTTTAAAAATATAACGGTGCGGATACCGCGGCCATCCTCTGTTGCGAACCGTTCAATATTAAATACATTGCAAACCCCCATGTTTGTGATTCCCCTGTTCGTCATCCGCCGGCTCATACACCGCATTGCGGTACTTTAGCTATAATTCCAGCTCCGCCCTGTTTATTACATCCATCTGGCACTCCGGGGACAGCGATGTAAACAGTGCACTATAACCCGAAACTCTGACCATCAAATCCTTATATTCATCCGGATGCTCCATTGCCTTCTTGAACACCTTGTTATCCACCACATTAAACTGGATCTGCTGTCCGTAGTTTTCAAACAGCACCTTAATCATGGCAATTACCTTCTCTTTATTCTCATCCGTATCCAGCGCTCCTTTGGACAGGCGCATGTTGAATATCGCCCCTTTCTGGAACCATATGCTGGGCAGTTTCATGACTGAATTGCAGGCGGCCGTGGCGCCTTTTTTCTCCGAGCCATTGGCAGGGGAAATTCCATTATTCACCGGCTGTCCGGCCTTGCGTCCGTCCGGCGTGGCTCCAATGCTCTTCCCAAAAGCAATGTTACCTGTCACAGGACTCTGGCTGTAGGAGTAACAGCAGGGCACCGGCCCTTTTCCATACTTGGAACTTCTGTATTTATACCTGTAGCTGGAGCCAATATAGTCCTCCAGTTCAACTACCCACTTGTCAGCTCTCTCGTCATCATTTCCAAACTTAGGTGCCTTGTTTAACAGTATGGCCCTGATTTCCGGTCCGGCAGGCACTGTCTCCATGTCCTCATAATTGGTGTTCATGGCATGAAGCACCTGTTCCATGGTCAGAAGCTTCTGATTAAATACAATCTCATCCAATGCTGCCAGGGAATCCCCTGCGCTGATGGTCCCCGCAGTAGGCCCGCCGTCCGCCGAGTACACGGAACCGCCCTCTACAAGGTCCATGGCCCTCTCTATACAGTCATATACCAGGGATGAACGGAATGCGTTGATGTCCTGCTGTATATGAATTTCATCATTGATATGTTCCGTTTCCACCTGCAGTCCCATAAAATAATCCAGGGTCTGTTTATATAATTCCATCAGCTCCCTTACACTGCCGCAGTCCTCTGCACGTTTCTCCAAATCCACAAAATGGTATCCTGTCTTAGGATCCGTGCCGTCGTGGAGTGTGATTTCAAGTACCTTTTCCACATTCAGCCATGGGCCTTTGGCCGCAAAATCCCATTTTCCAGGAATGGATGCCTCGATACATCCGTCCGGTACCCAGTCCACCCGGTCTTCCTCGGCAATTCCCATATTCTTAAGCGTCCTGATAAATGCCTTATCATTGTAAAATGCCGGCTGCCCGCCCTGATGCCTTTGCGCAGCCTTTAACGCCTTCATCATGAACCCATCACTGGTTCCCTCGAACCACTTAATGGATACGGACGGGGTAAAGAGTCTGACATTTTCACATGCTTCCACACACAGATGGGAAACTTCATTGGTTGCATCCTTCCCATCCACTGTCTGGCCCGCAATGGCAAGATTAATGAACATCTGGTATCCCAGGAAAAATTCTGTATCCGGCCAGCTCCTGAGCTTATTAAGTTCATTGCATTTGATGAAGAAGCACTCGACTATCTCCAGGGCCTCTTCTCTTGTGATTCTGCCTTCCTCCAAATCCCTCTTATAATAAGGATACACATACTGGTCAAAACGCCCCAGTGAGATAGCATGCCCATTGGATTCCAGATGGACTGCCAGCAGAATCATGTAGATGGACTGAACCGCCTCATGGAAGGTCCTGGCCGGATTCAGCGGAACATTCCTGCATATGTCCTCCAGCTTAAGAAGTTCCCTTCTGCGTGTCTCATCCTTTTCCTGCTCTGCCTGCTCTTTGCAGCAGTCAGCAATACGGCCCGAAAACATCACCACGGCCTGATTGCCCTGAAGGGCCGCTTCAAGAAACCATCTTTTTCGTGTATTGCCCGGCTCTCTGGGGTCCAGCCTCTTAAGCTTATTCTCTATCCGTCTCATGACATCGGATAAGCCTTTATCTACCACGCCTTTATAATCTACAATTACATTGCCCAGGCCCGCTGCAGACACCCATGTATCATCTATCACATTGGCATCCCAGGCCTGGTTGATTTTCTCGGGAAGGGTCTTTCTCAGATTTTCATATAAGGACTTTCCCTTCCAGTAATCCACACATTCTAATATTTTGTCTTTATCTTCCTGGGTATAGTAAAATTTATCACCCGGTCTTTTATCCGGGAAAAAAGGTGTACCATTTAACTCCGCTTCCAGCCAGTCTGTGGAGTACTCCGGATAGATCGGGGAGGCTTTAGGCCACTGTGCCTGGTTTCCCACAATCAGCTCATCTGCATTCACATAGACCGTCATACGGCTCAGCACATCATAAAATGCCTGGGACCGCCTCAAAGCATTTGGTTTTCCCTCTGTCTCCTTCATGGACTCCGTAAAATAGATACACCGCTCCGGACAAATACGCGGGTCTGTATCAAATAACCGTTTTCTCAACCTTTCCGTTCTTGTATTCATGTTCCGCCCCTCACATTCACTTCGTGTATGTAACTTGTTACATTTTCAATATAGCACTTTATCTCATTCTTGTCAATAATATATTTGTGCATTTTTCATATTAATTCATTGTTTTTTCTCTTTTTTTAGCGATTTTTCCTTGTCCATCCATGCTGCACACTACAATCGTTTGATGCGCAAAGTAAAACTGTTACATTTTTACGTATTTACATTTAATTTTATTTAAACTATAATATGATATGGTCGGATGAAACTTATTTTTTCTTTTCATGAAACAAGTTTCACCCTTTCAGGACCAGGAGGAGAAATCGTATGAACAAGGAAGGGCGTCCGGAAAATAGCGGATACATCGGAATCAGGGATATTGCCAAACTGGCGGGAGTCTCTACTGCAACTGTATCCCGGGTTATCAATAATCCAGAAATGACATCTGAAAAGGTCAGAAAGAAAGTACAAAAAGTAATTGAGGAATATAACTATATCCCAAACCAGCCTGTCAAGAAAATCTTTTCCAAGACAAGCAATACCATTGCCGTGTTTATATATGACATGGAGAACCCTTTTTTCATCAGCCTGATTAAAGAACTGAACCAGATATGTCTGGAACACAACTATATGCTCCTTATTTGTGATACAGGAAGCAGCCCGGAGCTTGAAAAGAAGTATCTTTACTTCTGCCTGGCTAACCGATGTGCCGGCATCATCCTGACAGAGGGTGTTGATTCCGATATCTTCGAAGCCTGCAAGATTCATATTCCAATTGCATTCCTGGACCGAAAAACCCACGGCAAGTTCTCCAGCGTACGTTCTAATAACAGACAGATGATGCAGCCAATTGTGGACTACCTCTACAACCTTGGGCACAGAAAAATTGCCTTTGTCGGCTGTAAAACACCCATGGATTCTGTTATTTCCAGACAGAATGGCTACATAGAAACAATGACAGGAAAGGGACTCCCCATTATCCAGGAATATATTTACGACAAAAATCCCCAGCTGACTCTTCAGGCCGGAAGCCAGGCTCTTAATTACTTCCTCTCCCTTCCAGCCGCCCCTACGGCAATCATCTGCTGTAACGACATCATTGCCTTAGGAGCTTTGAACGCCGCATATTCCCTGGGATTAAAGATTCCCGCAGACATGTCCATTGTGGGATTTGATAATGTGATCAGCAATCTCCATCAGCCCCAGATAACCACTGTCCAGCAGAATCTGCGTGAAATATCCCTTGAGTTGTTTGAGCTGGTGGTCAACCCGCCGGAAAATCCTGTATCCAAAATCATTGAAGCCTCCTTCATAGAAGGAGCCACCTGCAGCAGGATCGAAACAGCCCAGAAATAAAAACTTATGCCGGGAAACCATCCGAAAAAGCAAAGGCTGTACAATGTGCTTTTCCGGATGGTCTGGGGAAATATCTCAAAAATATTTCAGAAACATTTTAAACCAACAAATTTAATCCAACAGATAAAAAACCTCTTGATTTATCAGAGAAAATATGATAGACTATACCACGTCAAAGTAATAACATATTTTCATGCGCGAGTGGCTCAGGGGTGGAGCACCACCTTGCCAAGGTGGGGGCCGCGGGTTCGAATCCCGTCTCGCGCTTTTTTTATTTCCAGCCGGAGGACTGCTCTGCCAGTTCTCCGGCCTTTTGTTTTCTTCACATTTAAAGCCTAAATACAACAATGGGAAGGCGCCCTCACGCGGGTCAGCCTTCCCATTTTCATATCTTATTTCTAATTGCCGGGCCAGCCCCCGGCTTCTACCTCTTCTGTTTGACCGTATTAAGGTATTCCATGATTCCCATGTGTATGGTCCAGGCCATTCTGTCCTGATATTCCTCATCTTCCAGGCGTTTGGCTTCCTTTCCATTACTCAGGAATCCGCATTCCACTATGACAATAGGCTCCTTCACATGAAGCAGGAGATAATAGTTGTCATTGGCCTTGGCCATCCTCTTGTTGGCCTCGCCCAGCACATAATCAAAGCGCTTCTGCAAAATTTCCGCCAGATACTTTCCCTTCTCTGATGTCTTATAATAAAAAACCTGGCCTCCGGATACATACTCCTCATGGTAACTGTTCTGGTGGATGCTGACCACCAAATCCGGCACTGCCTCATTTATGATTTCGCACCGTTTTCTCATATCTGCCATCTTTTTATGACTGTCTCCGGAGCTGTAAAGCCCCTGGTCCGAATCCCTGGTAAGGATCACCTCTACATCGGAGGCCTCAAGATATGCTTTCAGCTGCTCTGTTATCTTCAGATTAATATCCTTTTCCAGCTGACCATTTATCCCTACCTTACCCGGATCGCTGCCTCCGTGTCCGGCGTCTATGACCACCACCGGCCTTGCCTTGTCTGCCTCCGCTGCCTGATTATGGACAGCCACCAATGTTCCTGCCTGCCATGATATCAATGCCACGATACAAAGCAGCAGAATCCCCATCACTGTCTGCCATGCTGAATGCTTCATCAATGGGCGCTCCCTGATAACCTTTATTCCAGTATATTCACCCGCCTGATGAAAATGAACCTGTTTTTACTCCATGCTCAGAACGTTATAATCCCGTACCGCATCTTCTATGATGTATTCCAGGTATTCATACAGGATGGCGGGATAGCAGTACTCCTTCCACATGGCGTATCCGGGCTGCTTTACTGCCTCCTTCACCACCTCATATGCCCTGCCTGCGTAACACGCGGCATTGATGTCGCCGTATACCTTTGCCATCTGCTGTTTCTCTGATTCTGTCAGCTTCACAAATACGCTGCCCGTCTCCTCCTCCGCAGAGTTCTTCATGGCGTCATAGGCCTGATTATAGAATATCCTCTTTAAAACAGGCGGACTGTATGTGTCGAAGTTCAGCAGGTTCTCATCCGTGCTCTTGTTTTTCCTGGCCCATTTCTCCATATCCACCTTGCGTGAATAGTAATAAAATGTCTCATCTTCCATGTAATCCAGCACGCCGTACTGGCAGGGAGGCGTGGACAGGGAGCTGGTGACCACCTCATAGATACCGATGTCATTATTTCTCATGAAGTGCTGCACATGCAGGTGTCCGCTGAGAAACAGCGGGATATTCTCCCCTTCCAGCATCTGAATAAGCTCCTCACTGTGCTCGATGGTACAATCATCCGCATATACCTTGCTCTCCTCCAGCAGGTTGTGATGGGCAACCGGAAGAAGAATCACGCTGTCACGGGCCGCCTGCTTAAGCTGTTCCTTTATCCACTCATAGGTCTCTGTCTTTATCATTCCCCCTACCTTGTTGCGGGGTTCATACTGGCAGGTATCCAGCATGAGCAGGCGCATAGACGGTCCCAGGTCATAGGTGTAACTGAGGGAATTGGCATCCCTGCTGCTGGCCTCCGAGTATCCGAATTCCTTATATATGCGCTCAAAATCCTCCGGTGCGGTAGGTTCCGCCGGGTACCGGTCTCCCCCGGAATACACGGAGGCGCTTGGGTTGTTAATATCATGGTTGCCCGGTATAACCAAAACCGTGATACCGGCTTTCTCCACCTCATCCAGCTTTTTCGCCAGTTCTTCATGGCTCTTCTTTTCCCCCTGAAGACTTAAGTCTCCGCTGATAATCAGGGCATCCGGACTCAGCAGCTTAATTTCCTCCAGTGCGGCGTCTGTGATCTCCCATACATAATTGGTCAGTTTTCCATCGCCGTGCTCTACCATAGACTGAAACATATCCCCCCGGTCCGTCAGGGATTCTGCCAGATAATGTATATCTGTCATAAGGATAATGCGTTTTCCTCCAATCAGAGGCTCTGCCTTTGTCTCCTTTTCTACATCAGGAAAAGGCTGTATCTGCGAAGGCGCAGGATGGGTGGGCTTTTGCAGCTCTGTTTCCTGAACTGTCTCCTGAACCGTTTCCTTTGTCTGCTGTTTTCCAGTGGTGGGCTCCACCTGCTTTCCAGCCTGTACGCTGCACCCTGCCATGACTCCAGCCATTAAGATTGCTGTCATGATTCCCGTTACCCTTTTTCTTCGTCTCATTTCCTTCCTCCGGCGTCACCCATATTGTCTATTTAACCCCTGACACAATATCCCATATATCCGCTGGCTCAAATCCCAGCTTCCAGCAGGCAACTCCTGCCAGGTCAAACTCCTTAATCAGGTCAATCTTAAGCTTCATGGAATCCTCCTCTTCCATCCATATATACTGCTGTCCGCTTCCGCTCACAGTCTCGCCGTAATACTGCCCCAGCAGCTTATCCCAGGTAAGCTCCACCTGGTTTTCCTCCACCCACTGCCTGGCATCTGATATGCCATATGCCTTGGAAGACGTCTTGCCCTCATTTACAGTCCACACCCTGGTATAGAAGGGGACCGCATTGATGACCTTTTCCTTGGGAACCTCTTTCAGGGTATTCTCAATGCCCTCCCTCACATAGGGAATAGAGGATACGGAGCCGGCTTCTCCTCCCGCATAGTGTTCGTCATATCCCATAACAATCACGTAGTCAGCCACAATTCCCTGCTCCTTCCTGTTATAAAACGCAGTATAGGAGGACGGTACATAGTTATCCACGGACAGCACAAGTCCCTTATTGCGGCAGGCAACCGACATTTCCCTGATGAACTGCACATAATGTGGTCCTGCCTCCGCCTTAAGGCTCTCAAAATCCAGGTTGAATCCGTCAAAGCCATAGGTATCCGCCTCATTCATCAGTTTTTCAATGAGCTTTTTCCTGGTACTGGTGGAGGACATCAAAGTCTTTGTATTAAGGTTCTTGATACTTTCCTGGGTGCTCACATTCTCCACCATGGCCCACACCTTCAGTCCCATGTCATGGGCCTTATCCACGTAATCCTTACTGGCTAATGATGTGTAGGTTCCATCGCTGGACACCACATTAAACCAGGTGGGTACTATCACATTCATCCCCCTGGCATTGGACGCATAGTCCTCAAGAGTATTATTTCCCTCCTGCCGTGTGACCTGATGAAATCCCAGCCTTACTTTCCCGTCCATGGAAATGCTGGTATATACAGGCGCCTCAAAGGTGCTGACAGGCGCAATCTGCTCTCCTGCCTCCAGCTTCCGGTTCTCCACATATCCGATGTAACCGTCCGCGGTCCTGACTCTGGACCACTTGTCCATGGTCTCCAGCACATCCACAGTCTCTCCTGCCGCTGCCTCCGTGATAATTTGGCTCTTCACACCGCCCTTCACTCTGACCTGGCCTGTCTTTTTCAGCACTGCCGTGTCATAGGGCTGCCAGGAGGTGTCAATAAACACCCGCTTAATCTGGCTTGTGGCAAAGGCCTGCGTGCGGATATCCGTATAATTTACCACAACTCCAAGAGACAGGTACATTCCATCCTGTGTGACCTTAAAGAGAGGTCCCTTCTCGCCCTGGGTACTTTCGTCCGCATACACAATGGATTCAGGCAGTGCATACACAAGCAGTTTTTCGCCCTCATCCCAGTAAAAGCGCTCGTTCAGATGTTCATTTACCCAGTCCACAGGCAGGTATACCTGGCCATCCTCGTAGATTCCCTTCTCCTCCTGCACCTGGTTATCCAAAATAAGGGCCACCTGGCCGCCCTTAATACCAAATACCCTGCTCTTATCCGCCAGCTCATTGCTGGGCATGTATTTCTTGGCAAAAAACACTCCCAGACCACTGCCTGCCAGGATAAATATGAACAGCAGAACCAGCACCGTGATTCCGCAGCCGTGACCTTGTCTTCTTCTGCTCATCCTGTCCTCCAGTTTCCTAATGATTGTTTTTATTCTACCACAAAACAGAGTGTATGTACCAATTATTTGCTTACAATTTACAGTCATTATGGAGGAAACAGGCACAAAAGCCCGGTATGCGCCGCCTTGCTTTGGCTGCACAGGCTGAGACGGTACTCATGGCGGCGGCATAATCCGGGCTTTTGTTATCTGATTTTATTGCCTGTTTATGAATCCTTATCTTTTTTCTCTTTGGGAGGGTCGCTGAGATACACTTTGTCAAATCTGATTTCCTTCAGACAGCCCTGTTCGGCGCCGACATAGTCTCCCATATAAAAGCCTCCGTCTTCTCCCATCTCGAATATCTTTTCCCATTCCTTTTCCGGGCACTCGACTCCGTCAATGGTAATCCGGACCCCTTTGTTCTTGTATCTCTTCAATCCGTCCAGATAGGTTCTCTGGTGTTTCTTCCGGTCTCCATACTCGACATTTCCTATCATACCGATAAGCCCTCCCCTATTACCGCGGGACAGCCGGACGGCAGCACCAAGGAGTTGTTTCCGTGACATACTTTTGTGCGCCGTTCCCTTCTGTCTCTTTTTTCTTCACAAAATCCTCTCAAACCACTGCATGGTTTTATAATCCACTGAAAAAGCATCTACTGAAAGAGGAACCCTGACCAGAGAAATCCCAAACTGCCTCTCTATCTGTTTTCTGGTGTCCTCACTGCCAAAGGCAGCCGTATATATCCACCCTGCTCTGCGTCCTTCCTCCTCTGATAAAAGCTCCAAAAATGCCTCCAGCTTCCATTCGCTCAGTGCCGCCATGACAATCTTCACTTCACACCTGAGCCACTCCGCCCTGATGGATGGTCTCAATTCTCCAAAATCAATTATGATTTCGTCATATATTCCACCCAGACAGGACGCCAGTATGCTGGGGTCCCCCTGCATATAATATGTAACCCCGAAGATTTTGTATCTGTAATGTGCAGAATCCGCCTGCTTTACGGAACCGGCCTGGCATATATCCTTCATGGTTTTCCACGCGCCATGGTCGTTCCACTCAATTACCGCAGTCCTGCGCTGCAGGGCACTGGCCATATAATTGGCCGCCAGGACGCTGAGATGAGTCACCCCTGTTCCCCGTCCTGTTCCTGTGATTCCGACAACCCTGCACCCTTTCGCAGGCTGCCGGCTGTGTTTAAAATGATTTCTCTTAGAAAACCCCATGATTTTAATAAGCCTCTTTTTCGGTTCCATCTCCTGCCGCTGACGGCTATGGCAGACCACAGCGACTGAAAAAAGGCTTCTTCTCTTTTCTGTCTGAAAGGATTTTCATACTCCGGCGAAACAAACAGCTTTATTCCCTTTAAGGCCTTGTCTGAGCTTGTCATGGCCTTAAGTTCCTTTTGGCATATGGTCCGTGTCCCCCGGAATACAAGCACACGGTTCCCATCACACCGACCCGCCCATGCCTGATTCATCCAGGATATGTACTGCCTGATGTACCGGCCGTCCCAGGCGCTGGCGCTGCCTGTCCCTAATAAATCTGCCTTCCCTGCCTTTAATTCCAGCTCCGCCTGCTGCCAGTCTGTCCCATAGTCTTTTACTATGATATCAAATCCTGTCCCCTCATCCAGCTTTACGGCAGGCCCATACCACGGCTTTAAGCAGCAGCCGTTCATGGTATAGATTCCAAAACGGTCCGGACGCATACCTGCCCTGCGGGCCATGGTGTCCACTGCCCGGGAGGCGTTATGTTCCTCATACAGCGCCCGGTATCCGTTTTTGTTCAGAAAACATACCAGCCCAAAGGCCAAATGTGTAGTGCCCGTCCCAGCCTTCATTCCGGTCACAAGCAAAATATGAGATGGTATTGTCTTTTGTTCCTTTTCTTCTGTCAGCTTCCTGGTACACAGCGCCTGAAGCGCATCCTCCACCTCACCGGCGGAAGCGTACCGTTTCTCCATATTGGAGTCCATGCATTTTCTGATAATCCGCTCAAAGACCTCCGACAGGGCGGCAGACTGTCCGGCCTCCTCTCTCAGGGTTCCGGCTGTCATAAAACGGAGGACTGCACCAATGGCATAAATGTCGGTCCTTTGATCCAACATACGGTCAGAAGCATACTGTTCAGGAGCCGCGCAGCCCACTGTACCGAATCGCTTTGGGGCAATGTTTGCCCACCGGCAGCCTGCGGCATGATCAAAATCAATCAGCTTTACGGTGCCGTTGCAGATAATCAGGTTATTTGGTTGTAAATCTAAATGTAATATGGGTAATTCACACGCAGAATGCATGTAAGCCACAAGCCCGCAGACCTGCATCCCGTAACGGACTGCCTCTGCCTCTTGAATAGGCCCCTGATTCGCAATCAGGGCATATAGAGAATATCCTTCAAGATATTCCTCGATTAAATAAAAAAATTCAGAATCTTCTTCTAAATCATAGATCATGGGAATCCCAGGATGGCGCAGTTCTTTTAGCACCAATGCTTCCCTTCGGAAAGTGTCATAGTCGGCATCCCTCTTAGAAATGCGCTTTATGGCCCTGTATTCCTCCAGGCCAATGTGCACTGCCAGCCATACGGTTCCTGCCCGGCCTGTTCCCAATTTGTGCAGCAGACGGTATTTGCCAAATAAAATGGTATTCCTTATTCACCCCTCCTTCGTTACAATATCATCTCATATCCCAATTTTACCCTTTTCTTTGTCACCTGTCTATGGTCGTTATATCTTCCATGGCTTTTCATATGCTATTTATACAACCTGAAAACATCCTGCGGCACGATATTTTTTAAATTTTTATGAAATGATTGATATTTCCACCTGTAATGTAGTATATTTAAAGTGTAGAAGTCTACTTTCGGCCTGAAGTTTCCAAAAATGTCCTGGCCCTAAGCAGATGTCACCACATTTGACACAGAACAGGAAGTGATCCTAATGAAGATAGAACGTATCAATGAAAACCAGATTCGCTGTACATTGACCAGCTTTGATTTAAGTGCGCGCAACATAAACCTGGTAGAGCTGGCTTATGGAACAGAAAAAGCCAGGAAGCTGTTCCGGGAGATGATTCAGAAAGCATCCAATGAAGTGGGCTTTGAGGCGGAGGACATTCCTCTGATGGTTGAGGCGATTCCGCTGTCCAGCGAGAGCATTATGCTGGTCATCACTAAAATCGAAGATCCGGAAGAACTGGATACCCGTTTTGCCAAGTTCTCACCTTTCACGGACGACAACCAGAATTCCCTTGTGTCGCAGCTGGCCAGCGAGTTCCTGGAGGGTGCTCCGGATTCCCTGAACTACCTGGAGCCAGGTTCCGTGGAACAGGTTGGGGATGAGAGCGGTACGGACGGTGCCTCTGAAGCTCCTGCCAAGAAGAATACAGGCTCCGTAGCCAGCAGCCGCATTTTCCGCTTCAATAGCCTGGACCGCATAAGCGAGGCTTCCCGGGCCGTATCCGGAATCTATGACGGCGTTAACACGCTGTATAAGAAGCCCGGAACCAGACAGTATTATCTCATTGTAAAACGCCTGGACTGCGGGGACCTGGATTTCTCCCGCGTGTGCAACATATTGGCAGAGTATGCCACCAAGCTGTCAGGGGAATCTGCCAGCGAGGCATATTTTAAGGAGCACTACGAGGTCATCATTCAGGATAACGCCCTTCAGAATCTTGCCAGGATTTAGGAGCTAAACATATTGAACGATTGAAAACACCCCTGAGGCCGTATCGACCCAGGGGTATTATTTTGCCTTAAACGATTTCATGCTGATTGGAATTAGATTCCCTGAAAGCCCGGAACAGTTACTTAAAATATGCCGGGTACTGGTCTCTGAACATCTGCTCGTTCAACATCCACCTGTTCAGATGGAGATCCATTGTCTCTGCGGCCAGCTTTTTATCGCGGCTCCGTATTGCCTCCAGCAGTTTTTTATGGTCCTCAATTATCTTATGGTCCTTAACCGCTGCCACGGACAGGCTGCGGATCCTGTCATAGTGAATCGCCAGCCTCTGGCTCATCTCATAGGTAAGCTCTTTGCGGCAGATGGAAAACAGCTTCCGGTGCATCTCATTGTCCAGCTCCAAAAGCTTCCGGGATGAACCTCCCTCCAGATAAAACTCCTGGAGCCTGATATTCTCATCCAGCCACTGCAGGTCCTCTTCATCCGCCTGTCCGCAGACCAGCTCAACAGCCGCCTTTTCCAGGACCAGGCGCAGAAAGCGCGCCTCCTCCACCAGATCCACATCAATCAACGCAATGCGCATCCCTCTCTGGGGGAATATCTCAATGATTCTGGATTCCTCGCTGAGCTGTATGACTGCCTCCCGCACGGGTGTGCGGCTAATGCCAATCATCTGCGACATTTCCACATCGTTAAAGGGCGCTCCCGGTTCCAAATCCAGAGATATGATGTTCTCCCGCAAGGTCCGGTACGCATACTGTCTGGCAGTCTCTCCATGTCTCTTTTCCTCTATCTTCATGGGTAAAACCTCCTAATACCAGTTCCCAGGGCCTACAGGGACTGTATCTCCTTCCAGACATCATCATCCACGTAAATCCCCAGCCTGTCATGCTCCTCATGGAACCGGGCGCTTCCCTGGCCCGGCGCCCTGACGCTGCCGCCTTCCTCCGATGGGGCCGAGCTCTTTACATACAGGACAGCTGTATCCACGATTTCTTTCATATGGGCATCCGTAGTGGTCCTGCCGGGATCCACCACAATCATGACCTGGGAACAGCCTCCGCAGCTGCCGTATCCCTTCTGGTCCATGCCGGCTGCCCCTATACCGTCCGTGAGCACGGACCCCAGGATATCCAGCATAAACGAAAAGGCCGATCCCTTCCAATAACCCACAGGCAGCACACGGCGGGACTGCTCGATGGCGCCCGGATCGTCCGTCAGATTGCCCTCATCATCAAATCCGCCGGGATAGGGCAGTTTCTCCCCGGCCAGCCGGGTAACCTGCAGCTTTCCGTAGGAATACTGGGACATGGCCATGTCCAGCTGGAGAGGTTCTCCTCCGTCCGCAGACGGCACAGCCATGACAAAGGGGTTGTTGCCCAGACGGCATTCCCTGCCTCCCCATGGCGGCATACAGGACTCTGTATTGGTCCACATAATTGCCGCATACCCCTTTCTTGCAGCGTACAGCCCGTAGGTGCCGCCCCGCATCCAGTGGGTGGTATTCCTGATTCCCACCATGCCGATGCCGTACTGATCCGCCAGCTCCATGGCCCGGTCCGCGCAGTACAGGGCGTTCAGGACGCCGGGCCCCATGTTTCCATTATAAACCCGAAGGGCGCCAAACTCCCGCTCCAGGGAAGGCTCAGCATTTACGTCCACCCAGCCTTTCTGAATGTAATTTACAAACCTGGCCACCCGGTTGGTGCCGTGAGAATATACCCCGTCGTAGGTAGTCTCCGTGTGAAAACGGGCGCAGGTCTCCGCCTTTTCCTCAGACATCCCGTATTTAACCAGCACCCTCTTAATCTCACTCTTAATTTCATCAAAGGTTAATCTCATGGCACCCATCCTTTCCTTCTGTATGCGCCTATCGGTTCTGCTTACAGATAGCCTCCCACAGACCATTTAAGTAGCATGCCCCCATGGCTCTGTCATAAAGACCGTATCCCGGCATGGACACCTCTCCCCAGACAGCCCTTCCGTGGTCAGGGCGCATGATTCCGTCAAAGCCAATGTCGTACAGCGCTTTCATTATCTCATACATATCCATGCTGCCGTCTGCTGAGAGATGGGCAGCTTCCTGGAAATCTCCAGGAGCATTATACTGCAGATTGCGCACATGTGCAAAGGGAATCCTTCCTTTTAAGGACCGGATAATATCCGGGATGTCATTTTCCGGATTGCTTCCCAGGGAACCGGTGCACAGGGTAACGCCGTTAAAGTCTGCATCCACAGCCTTCATCAGTTTGAGAAGCCGCTCTTTACCGGTGATGATTCTGGCTAATCCGAATACAGGCCAGGCCGGGTCATCCGGATGTATGGCCATCTTAATATCATACGTTTCGCATACGGGCTGGATTGCCTTAAGGAAATACACCAGGTTGTCAAAGAGGCGGTCCTCATCCACATCCTTATACATGTCAAACAGCTCTTTTATGCGCGCCATACGCTCAGGCTCCCAGCCGGGAAGCTCAAACCCGTTGGACTTTTCTCCCATGGACTGGAACATATTTTCAGGGTTAATCTTATCAATCTCCTTCTGGTTGTAAGCCAGCACCGTGGAACCGTCCGGACGCTCCTTAGCCAGATCGGAACGTGTCCAGTCAAAGACCGGCATGAAATTATAGCACACCACTTGAATTCCGGCCTGGCCCAGACGCTCCAGAGTCGTTATGTAGTTGGCAATATACTGCTCCCTGTCAGGAGTTCCCACCTTAATAGCATCGTGTATATTCACACTCTCAATTCCCAGGACCTTTAATCCGCTGGCTTCCACCTGTTCCTTCATCTGAAGGATACGCTCCATAGGCCAGACCTCCCCGGCCGGAATGTCATACAGGGTGGTAATCACGCCTTTCACGCCCGGTATCTGCCTGATTTGCTCCAGAGATACAGAATCCACACCCTCCCCGAACCAACGCAATGTCATATCCATAACTAATTTCCTCCTTAAATATATACAGTACTTTGTGCTTCTCCGGTTTTCCGGAAATAAATATTTTAATATACTAATATATTACTCTCTCGATAACACTCTGTCAATACCGGCAAACACAAAAAAACCCGGCCCAGTCATATATCCCCTGAGCCAGGTTCCTCCAATCACTGTTTCAGATTATCATCAGGCTTTGGCTGACAAAATTTCATTAATCTGAGAAACAAGTGTATCACAGTCTATACCGTGTACCATACAGGCCTCTTCCAGAGACTCTCCTTGGGATGCCGGTCAGCCAAGGCAATGCATTCCGGCACGCATCAGGATTGGTGCAATGCTGTCATCTACCTGGATCAACTGTCCTATGAGCATGTCTTTACTAATTTCCATTATCGTGTCCTCCTTCTATTTCTGCTATCAGTATACCCAATTATTCGGTTTACCACGCTTCTACCATCATAATACGTTTTTCGACATTTTACAAGTCCAACATGGACTTACATATTTTTCATATTAACCATAATTATCAAGGCTTGTTAAAAAATATTATCACTATGCCCTCTTGACGTGTATACAATGTGCATAATATAATAAGTGTTGCAAAAGCAACAGCATATATCGGGTTTTTTTAGTAGACTATGGATGTCCGGTAAAACCGGTATGGCTGTGAAACATTTGGTTAACAATAGTTTTTATATATAGGTTCACGCATTTCACAGGAGGAAAAGTCTATGAGAACAGAGTGGAACACATTTAAAGGCGGTGTATGGCAGCGGGAAATCAATGTCCGCGACTTCATTCAGAAAAACTACACCCCCTATGACGGCAGCGACGAGTTTCTGGAAGGTCCTACCCGGAATACAACGGAGCTCTGGAAGCAGGTCATGGAGCTGTCAAAGAAGGAACAGGAAGCCGGCGGAGTCCTGGATATGGATACCAAAATCATTTCCACCATCACGTCCCACGGCCCAGGATATTTAAATAAGGACAAGGAAACCATCGTAGGCTTTCAGACCGACAAACCATTTAAGCGTTCCCTCCAGCCTTACGGTGGTATCCGCATGGCTATGAAGGCCTGCCAGGACAATGGATATGAGGTTGATCCTGAAATTGTGGAATTCTTTACCAAGCACAGAAAAACCCATAATGCGGGTGTATTCGACGCCTACACCCCTGAGATGAGGGCATGCCGTTCCAGCCATATCATCACAGGCCTGCCGGATGCCTATGGACGCGGACGCATCATCGGTGATTACCGCAGAATCGCCCTTTACGGCGTGGATGCCCTGATTCAGGAGAAAAAGGAAGAAAAGGATTCCACACGCACCATTATGTATTCCGATGTTATCAGAGAGCGCGAGGAACTGTCTGAGCAGATCCGGGCGCTGGAGGATTTAAAGGAGCTCGGAAATATCTATGGTTTTGATATCTCAAAGCCGGCTTGCGATGTCAGGGAAGCCATCCAGTGGACCTACCTGGGCTACCTGGCCGCTGTCAAAGAGCAGAACGGCGCAGCCATGTCGCTGGGACGCACCTCCACCTTCCTGGATATTTATGCTGAGCGCGATTTAAAGGAAGGACGCTATACAGAGAAAGAGATTCAGGAATTCGTGGACCACTTCATCATGAAGCTGCGTCTTGTAAAGTTTGCCAGAACGCCGGAATACAACGAGCTGTTCTCCGGAGACCCCACATGGGTTACGGAATCCATCGGAGGAATCGGCATTGACGGCCGCCACATGGTGACCAAGATGTCCTTCCGTTATCTGCACACCCTTCAGAACCTGGGCACTGCCCCTGAGCCAAACCTGACCGTACTGTGGTCCACAAAGCTTCCTGAAAATTTTAAAAGGTTCTGTGCCAAGACCTCCATTGAGTCCTCCTCCATCCAGTATGAGAACGACGATTTAATGAGGGTGACCCACGGCGATGATTATGCCATTGCCTGCTGCGTATCCAGCATGCGCATCGGCAAGGAAATGCAGTTCTTTGGCGCCAGGGCGAATCTGGCCAAGTGCCTGCTCTACGCCATCAACGGCGGTGTGGATGAAATCAGCGGAAAGCAGGTAGGTCCTAAATACCGTCCTGTGACCACCGAGTATCTGGATTTTGACGACGTGATGGACAAGTACAAGGATATGATGAAATGGCTGGCCAAGGTATATGTCAACGCCCTGAACATCATACATTACAATCACGACAAATACAGCTATGAAAGACTGCAGATGGCGCTCCACGACAAAAAGGTGACCCGCTGGTTCGCAACCGGCATTGCAGGCCTCTCCGTTGTTGCAGACTCTCTGTCCGCCATCAAATATGCCAGGGTCAAGGCGGTGCGCAACGATAAGGGCATTGTGACTGATTATATTGTGGAAGGCGACTTCCCTAAATATGGAAATAACGACGACCGGGTAGACCAGCTGGCAGCAGACCTGGTGCACACCTTCATGAGCTATATAAAGGGCAACCACACCTACCGCGGCGGTATCCCCACCACTTCCATCCTCACCATCACCTCCAACGTGGTGTACGGAAATAATACGGGCGCTACCCCGGACGGCAGAAAGGCCGGACAGCCCTTTGCGCCGGGCGCAAACCCCATGCACCACAGAGACAGCAGAGGCGCAGTGGCATCCCTGGCTTCCGTGGCAAAGCTTCCGTTCAGGGACGCCCAGGACGGTATCTCCAATACCTTCTCCATCATACCGGGCGCTCTGGGCAAGGATGACCAGATTTTCATGGGAGACCTGGAAGTGGAGCTGAACGGCTGCGGAGGCGGCTGTGAAGCACCTACCCTTTTTGAAGGGCTGGATTCCGAGGCCGATATCGAGGAATCCTGATAAGCAGCATATAAACCATTCACTTGAGAAAGAGAGGATTCATATTATGGTAAAAGCAAGCGAATCACAGATTGATAACCTGGTGGCTCTGTTAGACGGCTATGCCCAGGAAGGCGGACACCATCTGAATGTAAATGTATTCAGCAAGGAAACCCTTTTGGACGCACAGGCCCACCCTGAAAAATATCCCCAGCTCACGGTCAGGGTTTCCGGCTATGCAGTAAATTTTAATAAGCTGACAAAGGCGCAGCAGGATGAGGTCATTTCAAGAACCTTCCACGGATCCATTTAAATCCTGTCTGCAAACTGCTTGGATGCCGCCTGACAGGAAGATGTTCCGCCTCAGGCGGCATCCATGTTTCTCAGAAAGGAGCACAGCCTTATGATAGGACGCGTACATTCCATAGAAAGCTTTGGTACCGTGGACGGCCCCGGTATCCGCATGGTTATCTTTTTAAGCGGATGTCCCATGAGATGTCTCTATTGCCATAATCCGGATACATGGGATCCCAAGGGCGGTTCTCCCATGACAGCGGAGGAAATACTGGACCAGTATGAGCAGGCCCGCCCTTTTTACAAAAAAGGCGGCATCACGGTCAGCGGCGGCGAACCGCTGATGCAGATAGGTTTTGTGACAGAGCTCTTTGAGAAGGCAAAAAAAAGCGGTATCCACACCTGCCTGGACACCTCCGGCATCACCTTTAACCCGGGCTCCCAGGCGGTCATGGCCCATTTTGACCGGCTTTTGGCTTCCACAGATCTGATACTGCTGGATATCAAGCATATTGATCCAAAGGAACATGTAAAACTCTGTGCCCAGCCCCAGGATAATATACTGGCTTTCGCCGCATACCTGGAAAAGAAGCAGATACCCGTATGGATCCGTCACGTGGTGGTGCCGGGCATAACGGACCGGGAGGAATATCTGTACCGCCTTGGACGCTATCTGGGCACCCTTAAAAACGTAAAGGCGCTGGATGTTCTGCCATATCATGACATGGGAAAAGCTAAGTACGGCCAGCTTGGAATCCCCTACCCGTTAGAAGACACAGCCCCCTTGCCTCCTGCAAAGGCGGCAGAGTCCCGCAAAATTATTCTTCAGGGAATGCGCGATGAAAGGGTCCATTGCTCCTAAATTTATACAATATTCGCTGGTTTAGGAACGATTTTCCTCTTGAATAATTAGACGTTATAGTATAAAATAAAATAACAATGTAGACAAATCTTAAGGAGGTATTTTATCATGGCATATGTAATCAGTGATGCTTGTGTAAGCTGCGGCAGCTGTGCAGCTGAATGTCCAGTAAGTGCAATTTCCGAGGGAGACAGCCAGTACGTTATTGATGCTGATACCTGCATCGACTGCGGAACCTGTGCAGCTACCTGCCCAACCGGAGCTATT
>OGYA01000092.1_pt1 | contig 65563 bp, 49 predicted proteins | sample 1576401 | NCBI WGS metagenome assembly OGYA01 (sample SAMEA3541485, study PRJEB24748) | human gut metagenome | biome: human gut; feature: human-associated habitat; material: faeces | place: China | collected 2012 | reverse complement strand
TTCAAAAGAGCTTCGCCCGCAAAAATCTGGCTTATATTGTCCGGAAGACGGAAGATAAGTTAAATACACTCGTTTATATATTAGGAAAAGTTCCGGGTACGGCCATCGTATATGTCCGCAATCGGAAACGCACCAAGGAGATCGCCGTCATGCTGCAACAGGCGGGTATCTCCGCCGATTTCTTCCATGCCGGGTTAAACCGTGACGAGAAAGAACTGCGTCAGGCCCGTTGGAAAAACAACGAGTGCCGGGTAATCGTATCGACCAACGCTTTTGGTATGGGTATCGATAAGCCGGACGTGCGATTGGTCGTGCATATGGATATGCCGGGATCGTTGGAGGAATATTATCAAGAGGCCGGACGCGGGGGACGTGATGAGAAGAAAGCCTTCGCCGTGGCTCTTTGTTCCTCCACGGATAGCGCCAAGCTAAAGAAACGGCTGGCGGATGAGTTTCCGGACAAGGAGTTTATCTACCGGGTCTATGAGGCGTTGGGTAATTATTACCAGATCGCCGTAGGGTACGGGCTAGATACGGTACACGATTTCTCGTTAACGGATTTTTGTTCCGCTTATAAGTTCTCTTTATTGCAAGCGCATCATGCCTTGAAGATCCTTGGGCTATCGGGCTATATCGAGTATACGGAGGAGGTGGACAACGCTTCCCGCCTGATGTTCACGGCTACCCGTGACGAGCTTTACAGGTATTTAAGTGAGAACAAGCGAACGGATGAGGTGATTCAGACAATCTTGCGTTCTTACACCGGGTTATTCGCGGATTATGTTTATATAGATGAGAGCGTAATCGCTACCCGTGCGAGAGTAACGCCTCACGAGGTGTATGAGACCTTGGTAGGTTTATCCAGATACCGGATCGTAAACTACATCCCGCATAAGAAAACCCCGTTGATTATCTATACCCAGACCCGAGAGGAACAGCGATATCTTTCCATACCCCGCTCGGCGTATGAGGAACGCAAGGAGCGTTTCGGGAAACGGATCGAGAAGGTGCTGGAATATATCAACGAGGAGCGGGTATGCCGTAGCCGCATGCTCCTATCCTATTTCGGCGAGGAAGATTCCGCCCCTTGTGGCTGTTGCGACGTATGCCTATCGAAGCATGAATCACAGCTTATGAATTGGGAATTCAGCGCTATCCGGGAAAGTCTCGTAAAGGTATTGGCCGGGGAATCCCCTATCCCCGTGAAAGAGCTTATTGAGAAATTACCTTTCCCTCAAGAGAAAAGCCTCACGGCCATCCGCTTTCTGGCGGATCAAGATCCCCGATTCACATTAAGCGACGGCTATCTATCGCACGAGGATTCAGCAAAATAGCACGATGCCCATCGTAAGCTCCTTAGAATGCCCATTGTTAGCTTGCTAGAATGCCCATCATAAGGAGCTTACAATGGGCATTCTAATAAACCAAGTATCACCGCTTATAATTACTCCGATTAGATACTTGTTTTTCCGTCGGGAAATCAGCGGGAACCTTTTGGGTTACTTTGCCGGTAGCGGCCCATTCCGCACCTCTTAACAAGGTGATCTGGAAGCCGGCGCATTGCATAGCCGGACAATTCTCTACCGTTTCCCCCGCGTGCCCTAGCATCGTATGGAATATACGGGCATTCCCATAATCAACCGTAAAGATCAACGGCTCCTCACGGCCGGAGCCTCCGGTCTCCTTGTCCGAATAAGCGGTATACAAGCAATCCTTTATATTTCCCGGGCCACGCATACGATCATATAACTCATCCTGCGCATGTTTCCATTTATTCGGCAGCCCCTTCATGATCGGATGCTCATGGTTCCGGGCATTCAGCACATACTCATGTTGCTTGCCATGAGAGCCACCCACGCCCGCCGAGCTATCCTTTATCAACTTACCATCGCTCCAATATACATAGGGTCCCGCTTTCTCATCCCGGTTCTCCCAACCGCCCAAGGCACAAATCTTATTGTATTCCGGCCAGTTCACGAAGGCGTTATCAGCGGCATGATAGATCACGACACCTCCACCCCCTTGCACATACTCCAAGAAACGGCGGTTCGTCTCCTCCGGCCAAGCATCCCCATTATAATCCAGCACCACCAGCTCGTAAGGACTGAAATCCAAGACAAAGCCGGACATATCCTTCCCTGCCTCCGGAGAGACCGCGAAATCCACGGAGAAGCGTCCCGAGTTCTCCAATATCTGTTTAAGCACCACATGGCTCACCTGCCAATTATGGTTATTCTGCCCCGTTATTAATAACGTCTTGATCGGCTTACGGGCCGACATGCCGCATACAACCAGTAAAGCAGCGAAAAGGAAAACGACCTTCCTACAAAATACATGTCTCATGGTATGAATCAGATTTAAGTAAACAATTGATTATCCGTCTTTATTTATCATAACAAAGGGAAGCGGCACCGAATAGCCCCGGATTCTCCAGCTTAGAGAAACGTATCTTCAAGTTCTTGATAGAGTTCGGATAAGCGAAATCCTTCAAGTCCTCATACATGCTCTCCTCAAACAACTCATGGGCGGCGGTCACCGAGCCTCCGAAGACGATCATCTCCGGATCTACCGTCAATACCACGATCTTGATAGCGGCGGCCACATGTACGCCCAACTGCCGGTAAGCCTCCAGCGCCTGCTCGTCCTTCCGCATTGCACGGCTGTACATCTCCTTCCCATCCACGCCCCATACGTTCATGAAATAGGAACCGCTACAGAAATATTCCAAGATCTGTCCTTGGTACGGAATCATGCCAAACTCTCCCGAGCCACAATTAGCATCGGCCAACAGCTTGCCATTCTGGATAATTCCACCCCCCAAGCCCGTACCCAAGGTGAGGCCCACGAAGTTATCAACCGTCTTTCCTTCGCCAAAGATACGCTCACCAAGAGCGAAGCAATTCGCGTCGTTATCCACATAAACCGGCACGGAGAAGCAAGCCTCCAAGATCTCCTTCAAATGTACCTCCTCCCAATGCGGGATATTCACCACGTTATATACGATCCCCTTCTCACGATCCACCACGCTCGGCACACCGATACCGATAGCTACCACACTCTCGTCCCACACGGAACGGATCACCTCTATCAAAGCCTCCAATGTCTCCCCGCAATCCGCGGCGTCCTTGGGAGTCGGGGCGCTCCCCTGAGCCACTAATCGATCCCCTACGATACGGCCGGCACGCATATTCGTCCCCCCTAAATCCACTCCGATATAAGCGTTTTTCTTCTCTACACTCATTCTTTCCACGATATTAAATTAGATTATACTCCCACAAAGCTAACAAAAAAGGCAATGTTACGAATAACATCACCTTTTAAACTGATAAATTTAATACATCTATGCTTTTTATTTTCCCCGGCGTCAACTCCATCCAGCACGTATACCGACATCGCCTCACGCCTACGCTCGCATAGGCCAACGTCGATATACGTGTGAGGCAATGCCGATATACGTGTAAGACGGCACCATTATAACTACCGCATCAAGCGAAGAACAAGATCAATAATTGCGCCGTAAGTACCCTCAAGAACATGGTCAAGGGGTATACCGTAGCGTAACCTACGGAAGGAGCGTCGTTTCCAGCCGTAGCGTTCGAGTAAGCCAAAGCGGGCGGATCCGTCGTACTACCGGCGATCAAGCCCATTAAGGTGAAATAATTGATCTTATAGAAATAACGGCCTACACAACCGATGATCAGCAAAGGAATCGTTGTGATAATGAAACCGTAACCGATCCAAGCGAATCCACCATTGTTCACGATCGTATCCACAAAACCATCGCCGGCACTGATACCCACACAAGCGAGGAAGAGGGTGATACCGATCTCACGCAACATCAAGTTTGCGCTCTGGGTCGTATAGGTAACCAACTTATAGCGGTAACCGAAACGGCTGATCAAGATCGCCACGATCAACGGACCTCCCGCCAAACCTAACTTAACCGGTTGCGGAATGCCCGGGAACGTGATCGGAATACTCCCCAAGACAATACCGAGGGCAATACCGATAAAGATCGTGATCAAGTTCGGCTCGTTCAAACGTTTCATGGAATTACCCAATACCTTCTCCACGTTAGACACGGCCGTCTCGGTACCTACCACATTCACACGGTCGCCCACCTGCAACGTCAAACCCGGCGTAGCTACCAAATCCACGCCCGCACGGTTGATACGGGTGATATTGATACCGTATAACTTGCGTAATTTCAATTGTCCCAGCTTCTTGCCATTCAAATCCGGCTTTGTAATCAAGATACGTCGGTTGATAAACTGGCTTTCCATACGAATCCATTGCTTACGCTCCATGTCAATCTCCTCGCCGATGAATGTCTTTACGGAATCAGCATCTTGATCGGTCGTAATCACGAAAATCTTATCATCCTCATGCAAGATCGTACTGGCAGAAGCGATCTCGATCTGCTTGTTATCATTACGCCATACACGGGAGATCACGAAATCCAGATGATCCATCAAACCGGATAACTCCCCTACCGTCTTACCGAAAACCGCCGGGTTCTTTACGACCAGCGAGATCGGCTTCGCCTCATTCGTATGCGAGGCATCCTCCTTATTCAAATCGTCATTCTCCTTATCGAAATTCACACGGAATACGTAACGTACGAAAATGATCGAAAGAATAATACCGATCACGCCCAGCGGATAAGCCACGGCGTAACCCAAGGCGATCGTATTATCTGAAACCCCGTACATATCGGAATAAGCCTGCTGAGCCGCACCCAATCCCGGAGTATTCGTCACCGCACCCGATAAAATACCCACCATCGTAGGCATCGGAATACCTGTCACGAAATGCAATACCAAAGCCGTAGCCACGCCAAGGAAGACAATTCCACAGGCAAGCATATTCAACGTGATCCCCCCCTGCTTAAACGACGAGAAGAAACCCGGCCCTACTTGCATACCTACCGAATAAACAAATAAGATCAATCCAAATTCCTTAAAGAAATGAATCACATTGTGGTTAACCGTAAACCCGAAATGCCCTAAAATAATACCAACAAACAACACCAAGGTAATCCCAAGTGAAATCCCAAATACCTTTATCTTTCCTAACTGGATGCCGGCGGCAATCACGAAAGATAGTAAAAGAATGGAGTGCCCGATACCTTCTCCCCATAATAAATCGTTTATCCAATCCATGCCAAAATCTTTAAAAATCTTATTACCTATTAATAAAGACGCGAAGTTAGGCATTTACTTTGTGTTTTACAACATAACGCCTATATTTACCTTTCAAATTAAAATCTCATGAAAAAGATCTATTATATTTTATCAGCACTATTCCTATGCTTGACAGCCACCTCTGCGCAAGAAGCGGGAAAGACAGTCGTGATTAAAACCAACGTAGGTACGATGAAAGCCATCCTGTACAATGATGTGCCTAATCACACCCGTACTTTCATCGAACGGGCAAAACGGGGGGATTTCAACGGGACCTTATTCACCCGTGTCCTGCCGGAGTTTATGATCCAAGGAGGAGCCCCGGATTCCAAGAACGCTCCCGCCGGTGCCAAATGCGGCTTTGGAGATCCTTCCGCCGAGATACCGCCCGAGATCAACGAGAAATATTTCCATAAGAAAGGAGCCTTGGCCGCTCCCCGCCAACCGGACGATATCAACCCGCAAAAGAAATCGGATATGTCGCAATTCTTTATCGTGCAGGGGAAGGTCTATAGGGAAACCGAACTGGATACGTTAGAGCGTACCGCCAACTATCCGGCCCGGCAAAAGGCCCTGAAGGAGTTTTACGCACCGGTACGTGCGGAGCTGAATATGATAAAGATGAGTAACAAACGGGAGTACCAGAAGCGATTGAGAGCGATCAACGCCCAGATAGACTCCGTTATTCAAGCAACTCCCGGGCATTTGCTATTTACGGACGAGCAACGGAAGGCTTATACCACCGTAGGCGGTTGCCATCATCTGGACGGCACCTATACGATCTTCGGGGAGCTGACGGAGGGATTCGACGTTTTGGATCAGATCGCCACCCAGCCGAAAGACCAGAATGACCGTCCGAAGAAAGACATCCGCATCCAAAGTATAACGATCGAATAATTCACCACTCCTATGTTAAAGAGAGATTTCATCATGGTACAGATCGAGGAACTGGGCAAAGTGATCGCCCAGATCATCTTCAATCGTAATTCCAACGATGGGGCACGCAAGAACCCCGAGTTAATCCAATCCGTCTACACATTCTTAAAACTGGATAACGATTTCTTGCTGAACACGCCTATCGACGGTATCCGCACTTATCTGGACGGTGATGATTCGTGCGGCCTCCAACGCATGGAGCTGGCGAGCAAGACCTTGCTGGAAGAAAGTTTCCTTTTGCCGGAGGCGCAAGGTAAAAAACTCCGGGCAAGAGCGAAAGAGCTATTGGAATATATCCAACGCAACGACACTACGTTCTCGTTGGAACGAGTGGCGTTGCTGGAAGAGATAAATAACTATTGAATAGATTGCGGATCGGTGGTAGGGCCTTCCACGACTAGAAGGCCATTCTCATCGATTCGCATTTTATCGATGAATACGACCCGCTCATCCCCTGTCTTCTGGGTACGCCCGTGATAAACGCAATACATTTGTTTTCCGTCCTTCGACCAAGTAACGCTATTATGTCCGGTACCCGTGACGATACCGCCTTTTTCCACGTTCTTCTCCAGCACCGGATTATTAGATGCCTTCTCAAACGGTCCTAACGGATGTTCGGACACGGCATATCCCACCGCATAATTTGCCCCGCCAAAATAATTAGCGGAATACATCATATAATACAAGCCGTTGTGACGTAGCATGAAAGAGCCTTCCGTCCAACGACGTCCGACCTCCCCTTTGGTAACCGAGCGACTTTCCCATTCACTTTGCGCATCATCCAATTTTACGGGTGGACGCAGCAGAAGTACGGGTTCCCCAATTACGTGCGTAAGATCCTGAGCGACCTCCACCCCGTAAATCCAGCTTTCCTCAACGGAGTCGAACATGCCTTTCTTCTTTGCCTCATCGGCGATCTCGCTTTCTACCGGATGCTTATAGCAACAACGGGAATAATAGAGATAGGTACGGCCATCCTCATCCTCGATCAAGTTTCCGTCGATTACAGGATATCCCGGATCGAACAAAGGAGCATCGGCCAATTCCTTAAATGGTCCGGTCGGCTTATCCGACACAGCTACGCCGATACGGAAATTTTCCTCCTCGTTGGTCGGATTCTTCCGCCAATCCGCGCTGAAGAACATATAGAACTTCCCGTCACGCTCGTACACTTCCGGCGCCCAGAAATTAGCGATTGCCCAAGAATCGGGCGTATTGCCCCGATAAACCTGCCCTTCCGACTTCCAATGGATCAAATCATCGGAAGAATAGGCGCAAAAACCGTCTACAGCCCCGGCACCGGTACCATACATATAATAACGTCCGTCCGAGGCCAACAATACGTATGGATCGCCAAACTGGACCGACAAAGGATTACTGTACGTTAATTCCGGCTCTTCCGCGGCAGACTTCTTTCCCGTACAACCCGCATTCAAACACATAAGAACTCCCAGACAAAGGGATATTCCTATTTTCATACCACTTTTCATTTTTCTTATTTATTGGATTCTAAATTATACACTCCTTCCGCACAACGTTCCCCGTCGATGGCGGCAGATACGATTCCTCCCGCATACCCCGCTCCCTCACCGCAAGGGAAAAGACCTTTTACCGTGACGTGTTGATAGGTATCCCGATCACGGAGGATACGAACCGGAGCGGATGTACGGGTCTCTACGCCGATCATGGTTGCCTCGTTGGTCAAGAAGCCTCTAGAGACCTTACCGAAATAACGGAAACCTTCCCGCAGGCGACTGGTCACAAATTCCGGCATCCAAAAATGCAACGGAGAGGCCAGCAGACCCGGCGTATACGAGGAAACCGGTAAATCGAAAGAGTTCTTCTTCCGCATGAAATCATCCATGCGCTGGGCGGGTGCCGTTTGCTTCATGCCTCCGTTTAGCCAGCAGACCTCTTCCAGACGTTCTTGAAAGGCCATCAACGCTAATGGGGAATCCGCATCTACCTTCTCGCCATTCCGAAGATAAAGCTCCTCCTGCCCTACCAGTTCGGAATAATCTTCCGGACGGATCTCTACCACCATCCCTGAGTTAGACCAGCGGGAACCCCGGTTGGAAGGCGACATTCCATTTACCACGACCTGCTTAGGTCCGCTCGCCGCAGGAACCACGAAACCTCCCGGACACATACAGAAGGAATAGACGCCCCGGTTATTCGCTTGCGTCACAAAACTATACTCTGCCGCAGGAAGATATTTCCCACGACCTTCTTTCCGATGATACTGGATTTGGTCGATCAATTCCTGAGGATGTTCCAGACGAACACCGACCGCGATCCCTTTCGCCTCGATCTGGATCTGGCGTTCGTATAAATAGTTATAGACATCACGGGCGGAATGGCCGGTAGCTAAGATAACAGGCCCGTAAAAGCTCTTTCCCGTATTCGTCTCGATGCCGATCACCTCGTTCTCTTTCATGATAAAAGCATCCATACGGGTCTCGAAATGTACCTCACCTCCGCATCGCTTGATTTGCTCCCGGATATTCTCGATCACACGGGGGAGCTTATCCGTTCCGATATGCGGATGGGCATCCGCCAAGATAGAGGGACTGGCCCCAAACTGGCAAAAGATATTCAGTATCTTATCTACCGAGCCTCTTTTCTTGCTACGGGTATACAGCTTTCCATCAGAATAAGCGCCGGCACCGCCCTCACCGAAACTATAATTTGATTCTCCGTTCACCTTATGCTCACGACTGATCAAGGCGATATCTTTCTTGCGTTCCCGCACGTCCTTACCTCGCTCGACGATGATGGGGCGCAAACCTAACTCTATCAAGCGCAAGGCAGCGAACAGACCTCCCGGACCGGCTCCTACGACGATCACAGGTTTCCCTGCCGAGACATCTTTATACTCTATCGATTGATATTCCGGCTCGCTGGGCATCTCGTTCATGAAAACACGCAGTTTCACGTTGACAAATATCGTTCGCTGGCGTGCGTCTATCGAACGTTTCAATACACGTACGGCCCGGATATTTTTCGGAGCCTCACCCGTCTCACGGGCTACTACTTGCCTTAGCGATTGCTCATTAACAGCCTCTTCCGGCAATATCCTGAGTTGTAATTCTTTTATCATTGTTTATTATATATTAACCGAATAGTTGCCGAAAGGCTTCCTCCACTTTCTTTACCTGTACGATTTGGATCTTGCTCTTCGCCGTATCGAAACCTTTTAGATTATTATGCGGAATGATAATCCGGGAGAAACCCAGCTTCTCCGCCTCCAAGATACGTTGCTCGATACGGTTGACCGGACGGATCTCTCCGGACAAGCCCACCTCGCCAGCCATACAAACACCCGGCTCGATGCTGATATCCAAGCTAGAGGAAAGGATGGAGCTGATTACCGCCAAATCGATAGCCGGATCATTCACTTTCAAACCTCCGGCGATATTCAGGAAAACATCTTTCTGGATCAACTTAAAACCCGCCCTTTTCTCCAATACCGCCAATAACATATTCATTCGGCGTAAATCGAATCCGGTGGCGCTACGTTGCGGCGTACCGTAAACCGCCGAGCTGACCAAGGCTTGCGTCTCGATCAAGAAAGGACGTACCCCCTCGATAGCGGCGGCGATGGCGACACCGCTCAGTCCCTCATGATTCTGGGTTAATAATAACTCGGATGGATTGCTGACCTCACGAAGCCCGTTCTGGCGCATCTCGTAAATCCCTAGTTCCGCCGTACTGCCAAAACGGTTCTTGATGCTCCGCAGGATACGATACATATAATGCTGATCGCCCTCAAACTGCAACACCGTATCCACGATATGCTCCAATACCTTCGGACCGGCGATACTGCCTTCCTTATTGATATGGCCGATCAATAAGACCGGGACACCGCTTTCCTTGGCGTATTTCAAGATAGCGGCACTACACTCACGTACTTGGGAAACACTGCCGGGGGAAGATTCCACGACTTCCGTAAAGATGGTTTGTATGGAATCTATGATCATCAAGTCCGGCTGGATATTGGCCGCTTGCGTAAAAATCTGTTCCAGATGTGTCTCGCATAGGATGAAACAGTTCGGATTATCATGCGATAATCGGTCCGCCCGGAGTTTCAACTGGCGACTGCTCTCCTCGCCCGAGACATATAGGGTTTTCAAGCCTGTCAAGCCCAACACGGTTTGCAAGACCAAGGTAGATTTTCCGATTCCCGGCTCTCCCCCGATCAAGACCAAAGAGCCTTTCACCAAGCCTCCGCCGAGGACCCTGTTTAATTCATCATCTTTTAAATCGATACGGGCCTCCTCTTCCGTCGTTATATCACGCAATAACACCGGACGGATCTTATTGCCCTCCATAATACCGGGAACTGGCCGCTTCACGGCAAGCTCCTTTGTTACGATCTCCTCTACATAGGTGTTCCACTCCCCACAATTCGGGCATTTACCCAGCCATTTCGGGGAATCAGCGCCACAGTTAGAGCAGACATATACGGTTTTTGTTTTCGCCATTCTATCCTGAATTTGGCGTAAAGATACAAAAAACTACTTTTCCCCTACCACAACGATCTTCTTTCCGATACCGCAGCCCTTCTTAATTTCCGGACGACCTTTCTCCTTATACAAGAATCCGCGGAACATACCGCCACTGTTATAAGGCATGGCGATATTTCCTAGTTTATCCACGGCGATCAAGCCGCCGTTGCCGGCGTTCGTATTCAATTCCGTATGGATGATATAATCCGCCGCTTTCTCTACGCTTTCCTTAAGGTATTTATAGCGGGCACACACATCGAACGCTACCGCATGACGGATAAAATACTCGCCATGCCCCGTACAGGAGACAGCGCAACTGTTATTATCCGCATACGTTCCCGCCCCGATCACGGGCGAATCACCGATACGCCCCCAACGTTTCTTGAACATACCGCCGGTACTGGTCCCGGCCGTTAAGTTTCCTTGCTTATCCAGAACGACACAGCCTACCGTACCGTTCTTCTTACTTTCTTGCTTTAACTTCTCGATCCACCCCATCGTCTTGGGCGTAGCGAAATACATATTGTCTTCTACCATTTCCAAGCCTTGTTCCTTGGCGAACTCCTCGGCACCGGCTCCGCTCAGCATGACATGCGGAGATTTTGTCTTTACGGCATAGGCTGCATTGATCGGATGCTTCACGTGTTTTAGGCCAGCTACAGCGCCTGCGCTTAAATCCTTGCCTTCCATGATGGAAGCGTCCAACTCAAAAGTTCCCTCCGCCGTACAGGTAGCACCGATTCCGGCGTTAAACAACGGATTTCCCTCGAAGTAATTAATGACGGCCATAACCGCCTCCGGTCCCTCGCCTCCCGCCGACAAAACTTTATCTCCAATCATTAAAGCGGAGTCCAATGCGGCGTAATATTGAGCCGACTTAACCGGATCTTCCTCCAATCCGGCCATCGCCCCCGCACCACCATGTACCACGATTACATACTCCCGGTCTTGCGCAAAAGCAATGGATGACACCATCAAAGCCGTCAAGGCTATCATTTGTTTTAACATGCTATATATTTAATCATTTATACAATGTTCAAAAATAAAACAAATATCTGAATTATCTTAGAGACATAGACTTATTTCCCGATTTTTATCCGTACATTTACTTCGAACGGTAATCTCTTAAATAATAACATTATGGAAGAATACATCGATTCTATCATAAGAGTGGGAAAGATATTGATCGGAAGCATAATGGTCGTGTTCGTACTCTGGTATATCGTAAAGGATATTGTCAAGGCTTATGGGAAAGATTCCCATGAGCCGGATTAAAAAAAGTGCCGTGGCAATATGACCACGGCACTTCTCTTTATTATATCATAGAGAGCTATTTCATTCGTTCGTATACCATACCGGTCCCGGCTGGCTGCCCATGACGAACTCCAATGTCGCCCCGCTCATGATTTGCTCGTGGGTGATATAACTCTTATCATAAGGTTGTCCGTTCAGCTTCACGGATTGGATATAAATATTCTCCGCAGAGACCTCTGGAGCCAAAACCGTAAAGGTCTTGCCATTACCTACATGCATCTTCACTTCCGGGAACAACGGGGAGCCGATCTCATATTGGCCACTGATCGGATCAACCGGGTAGAATCCCATGGCACTAAACACAAACCAAGCGGACATCTGCCCACAGTCCTCATTACCGCAAATACCGTCCGGGGCATTCAGATACAAATCATGTAATACCTGAGCCACGTATTTCTGGGTCTTCCAAGGCTGGCCGACCTTATTATATAAGTAGATCACATGATGGCTCGGCTCATTTCCATGCGCATATTGACCAATCATGCCTGTACTAAAGATAGGCAATTCCTCATCCGATTTGGGGACATAGGTAAACATACTATCCAATTTCTCGGCGAAACGTTCCTTACTTCCTACCAATCCGATCAAACCGTCCAGATCTTGCGGCACGGACCAGAAATATTGCCAACCATTGCTCTCGCAAATATCTTCCGTATAATCATCGGGGCTGAAATTAGCGGCAAAGTTTCCTTTCTCATCACGAGGCTGCATAAAGGAAGTTGCCGGATTGTACACATTATGATAATTCTGTGAACGTTTAAAGAATTCGTCGGCAATCTCTTTCTTACCCATCTTCTCGGCCATCTTAGCGATGCAATAATCATCGTAGGCATACTCCAAGGTCTTCGATAAAGACCAGTTCTCCCATTTTTTCGGATCGCTATAAGCCGGTACGTAGCCCAACTTCTTATAATCGCCGATACCCCGATAGTCATCCCGGTTGGCTGTCGCTATACAAGCCTCCAGCGCTTTCTCGGCATTGAAATCACCGATACCTTTCAGATAAGCGTCTACGATAACGGGCACCGCATGATAACCGATCATCATATTCGTTTCCCAGCCATAAAGGTTCCATAAAGGCAAAGCCCCGTTCTGCTCATAGAACTTCAAGAAACCCTTGATCATATCATTCGCCCGTTCCGGCTCCGTATACGTAAACAACGGATGGGAGGCACGGTAGGTATCCCATAAAGAGAAAGTAGAGTAATTCGTCCATCCGTCCGCTTTATGGATTTGCTGATCCGGGCCGTAATAAGAACCATCCACGTCGCTATAGATCGTCGGGGCGATCATGGAATGATACAAGGCCGTATAGAATTTCACCATATCGTCCGTATTCCGGCTTTTCACCTCAATCTTGGAAAGCTGTCGGTTCCAATTCGCGCTAGCCTGCGCTTGATAGTAATCGAAATCATCCTTCGGGGCTTCCGCACGCAAATTCTTTCCCGCTCCCTCCATGCTGACGCCAGAGATTCCGGTCGTGACAAGGATTTCCTCATCCTTCTTCGTATTGAAATCGAAACGGGCCACATAGGCCGTACCGATCCAACCTTTTTCCTTGGTCACGATAGAAGTCGTATCCATATGACAAGCCACGAAAGGCTTAGAGAAACGGGTCTCGAAATAAACATGCTGCAAGGGAGACCAGCCTTGGGATAGGCGGTATCCACGGATCGTCGTAGAGTCTACCACCTCGATCTTGGAATCCAAGGTAAAGTCCCAATTCATCGCCTTCTTCAAGTTCAAGAATACCGAAGCCTCGGCCTCCGGGAAGGTATACCGCTGGATACCGCAACGCTCGGTAGCCGTAAGCTCCACGTTAATGTTATAATCCTTCAGCAATACCCGGTAATATCCTGCGGAAGCCGCCTCGTCATTATGCGAGAACGTGGAGTAAATGCCTAACGGCGCAGGGGCCTCTTTATAAGGACGGGTCACGGGCATAAAAGAGATATCGTATAAATCGCCTGCCCCCGTACCGGAAAGGTGCGTATGGCTAAAGCCGGCGATCGTCGTATCCGGATAGAAATACCCCGAGATGCGATCCCAACCCGGCAAACCGTTATCCGGGCTCAATTGTACCATACCAAAAGGAACTTGGGCTCCCGGGTAGGTATTGCCGGTAAAATCCGTACCGATCATGGGGTTCACATACTGCGAGTAATCCGCCTCCTGTTTCTTTTCAGGCGTGCAGGCCACGAGTGCCAGCAAAGAGACCGCCAATATAGACATGTGCTTCATGTTATGCAATTCGTTTTGAGTTTGAGCAAACATACATAAATTATTTCGAAAGAGAAACAGTTTACGGGGAAAACTTTCTATTTTCATCGGGGTGAAAATCTTTTTTCATTATGATGAGAATCTTTTTTCATCAAGGAGAAAATCTTTTTTCATCAAGACGAGAATTCGGTGGAATCCTTTAACTTTGTACAAAAACTACGATAACATGGAAGATAAAACATCGACACTTCGTTTGATCTATCCCCAATGGCAAGGTGGGATCGTGAATCATTGGATGCCCGACCTTCCTGCGGACGACGCTTCCAGAGGGTATTACCTTGGTGCTCAATTACTCAATATCCTCGCTCCCCCAAGTCCCCAGAAAACCGTGGAAGTACCCATCTCACTAGATATAAAGGATAGGGAAACGGATCTAGGGGTCAGCGCCCGTAAGATTATTCTGAAACAAACAAAAGCGGCCCTTGAATTATTACATGAAAACACTCCGGAAAAGATCGTCACTTTAGGGGGCGAATGTTCGGTGAGTGTCGTACCCTTCACCTATCTGGCCGCTAAATACCCGGATGATATCGCAATTGTCTGGATAGACGCGCATCCGGATATAAACTTGCCGTATGACGAGTATAAGGGATATCATGCGATGGCCCTGACGGCCTGTCTAGGGATGGGTGATGAGGAGATTCTTTAATTATTACCGGGAAAGTTCAAGATCTCGAATAGTTTAATCGTAGGTTTACGCTCGTGGGACGAGGGTATGAAGGAACGGCAGAAAGAATTAGGTATAAAAGGTTTATCTCCGGAAGAAGTGGCGGCTGATAGCTCGCTTATCCTCGAATGGTTGAAAGGGACAGGTGCTTCCAAGGTTGTCATCCATCTCGATATAGATGTCATTGATCCAGCGGATATGATAGCCGGGGTCGGCATAGAACCGAACGGGATGAAAATAAACGAGGTAGTACGTGCCATCAATGACATTGCGTCCGAATACGATCTAGTAGGACTTACCGTCGCCGAACCTATGCCACGGATAGCGATTAAGCTTAGGAATATGTTGAGTCAATTACCACTGTTAAAAGCTTAAGCAATCAGATTGCCGTTCCGGTATTCTGATGGTGAGACTTTCAGCAATCGTTGCACGTAACGGCTGAAAAAAGACAAAGAAGAGAAATTCATATTGTCTGAGATTTCTTTCAATGTCAGGTTCTTGTCTGAAAGCAAGTGGGTAATCCGGGAGATGGTGAAACGGTCTATCCAGTAATTTGCTGTAAATCCGCTTGCTTTCTTACAAACTTCCGTAAGGTATTTAGGCGTAATGCAGAGCCGTGAAGCGTAATAGGATACTTCCCTGTGGTTTCGATAATCCCCCGCTTTTAGCAGATTTATAAATCGCTCCATCAACACGGCATTTTGTTCCGATACAGAGGGAGATTCATAAATTCGTGCATGGAAATCGTAAAGGTCGAGCACGAAAGTTTTAGCCAAACAACCGATTAGTTCGTCATGAAAACGATGCGTATGGTCCGTCAACCGCCTGCGGATAAGTTCAATATCTTCCATAAATATCCGCTGTTCTCGCTCTGTAAGCGACATGATCGGGTTACGGAGTAGTGTCAACTTTCCTATCACGTCATAATCATTTCGAGGGATATTCTTGAATGAAAAACTGTTCGAGATATAAAGTACCGTTACCTGAAAATCGTCGCTTATCTCTATCTTAGATATAAGTTCATTATGAGTAAATATAACGCAATCCCCTTTCCTCATCCGAAACCATTCGCCCGTCATCAGGAATGAAGCTTCACCCTCACGACAAAGCGCATGTGTACAATACCGGTCAAAACTCCCGGAAATCATATCATCGAGGTTGTCAGCAAATAGGATATCCGTATTCATAATCAGCTCTCTTGTTTACAGAGTAAAGATACAGAAAAACACGATATAAAAATAAAATCGAGACTCAACAACCGAAAAAAATGAAAATAGCACCGACTTTTATTTATCGTCATATCCGCTTATCAGACATAACTTTGCGACCACAATTTAAAATAACATTACGATGAACAAAACAGTAAAATTGAACAACGGCGTAGAAATGCCGATCTTGGGTTATGGTGTATATCAAATAGCCCCCGAGGAATGTGAACGTTGCGTATTGGATGCTATCAGCGTAGGCTATCGCTCCATCGACACGGCACAAGCGTACTATAACGAGGAAGGTGTAGGCAAAGCCATAAGTAAATGTGGCATACCTCGCGATGAATTGTTCATCACCACAAAAATATGGGTGACCAACGCCGGAGAGGAGAAGGCGAAAGCCTCCATCGATGAGTCTCTGCGCAAATTACAGACCGAATATGTTGATCTTCTGCTCATTCACCAGCCTTTTGGCGACTATTATGGAACATATCGTGCCATGGAAGAGGCTTACCGTGCAGGAAAAGCCCGGGCCATCGGCGTAAGTAACTTTTACCCGGACCGTTTTATCGACCTAGTGGAACATGTAAAAATAAAACCCGCAGTGAATCAAGTGGAAACACACGTCTTCAATCAGCAAGTGAAAGCAGAGGAAATCATGCGGGAATATGGTACACAAATCATGTCATGGGCCTCTTTCGCAGAAGGGCGCAATAACTTTTTCACGAACGGGATATTGACGGGAATCGGACAGAAATATAATAAATCCGTGGCGCAAGTCGCCTTGCGCTTCCTCATCCAACGCAACATAGTCGTTATCCCCAAATCCACGCATAAAGAACGGATGGCAGAGAACTTCGACGTATTCAGTTTTGAACTTTCGGAACAGGACATGAATGAAATCGCGAAGTTAGACAAAGCCCAAAGCCTGTTTTTCTCACATTATGATCCGGAATTGATACGGTTCATATTGAGCCTAGAGAAAAACAGATAAACAAGGCCTACACAAAAAGAGGCGTAATCCGTTATGGATCACGCCTCTTTTATATTACATTATTATAACTTTCGGGATTTATTCCTCATTATTATCTTCCTCATTCTCCTCGTCTTCTTCCTTTGGGGCTTTTTTCACGAAGAACGCACTCAACTCATACAAACCGTAGAGCGGTAAGAATACGATACTTAACGTAAACGGATCACTACTTGGAGTGATGAACGCCGCACCAACTAACAAGCCGACAACAGCATGCCGTCTGTATTTATGAAAGAACGAGCGGTTTAGCAACCCTATCTGAGATAATAGCCAAGATACCAATGGCATCTCAAATACGATTCCCATCACGAATATCAACATCAAGAAGTTATCCATGTAAGAATCAAGGGATACCTGTTCCGTAATGGCGGCACTCAACTCGTAAGTCGCCAAGAAACGTAGTGTCATCGGGAACACCAAGAAATAACCCACTGAGCATCCAATAAAGAACATTATCGTTCCGAACAAGAATACCCAACGTACATTTTTCTTCTCATTCTCGTAGAGAGCCGGACTTACGAACTTCCAGATCTCCCACATCAAATAGGGGAAAGTCAATAATAACGCCAGCCAGAAAGAACTTGTCATATGCGTGAAGAACTGGGAAGCCAGTTTGATATTGACAATGTTCACATGGAACGTATCATTACAAAAGTCCGGGAGAAAAGAAAAATGAGAACTAATCTTACACATTTCCCGATAGACGATGAAATCGGAGCTACACGGGGCCATCACGACATTATCGAACAGCCACGGCATTACCGAGAACCCGGCTATAGCAAAAACAAAGAGCGCTAAAACAGAACGAAATAAAGTCCAACGAAGTTCTTCTAGGTGATCCCAGAATGACATTTCTTCTTGTTGCATCTTCCTTTACTTCTTTTCCGTATCGTCTAATTTGATATCGTCTTCCAAACCTTTTACACCGTCCTTGAAATTCTTCACACCCTTACCGATACCTTTCATCAGCTCAGGAATTTTCTTTCCACCGAAAAGTAACAACACAACAATGGCGATGATCACGATCTCGCCAGTACCTAAGTTTCCTAAAAATAGTAATTCATTCATGATATTATAATATTAGTCATTAATATTCTCGTTTCTATGGGGGCAAAGATACAATTTGTAATGAATAGTAGCCTCATTATTCCAAATTTATTACCTTTGCACCGTCTTAAAAAACTGAAATTAGAAAAAAATTAGAAAGATGAAAGCGTACGTATTTCCCGGTCAGGGGGCACAGTTCGTAGGTATGGGCAAAGACCTCTACGATAATAATCCTCTTGCTAAAGAGATGTTTGAGAAGGCTAACGAGATCCTTGGTTTCCGTATCACGGATTTAATGTTTGCCGGAACAGACGAGGATCTGAGACAAACCAAGGTTACTCAACCAGCGATCTTCTTACACTCTGTTATTCTCGCGAAAACATTAGGTGATCAATTCCAACCGGATATGACCGCAGGTCACTCATTAGGAGAATTCTCTGCCTTGGTAGCTGCCGGAGCATTGTCTTTCGAGGACGGCTTGGTATTAGTTTCCAAACGTGCCATGGCTATGCAAAAGGCTTGCGAGGCAACTCCCTCTACAATGGCCGCCGTATTAGCCTTGCCGGACGCGACGGTTGAGGAAATTTGCGCAAGCATCAAGGACGAGGTAGTGGTTTGCGCTAACTATAATTGCCCGGGCCAATTGGTAATCTCCGGTTCTATCCCCGGTATCGATCAGGCTTGCGAGAAGTTATTGGCCGCAGGCGCTAAGCGTGCCTTGAAGTTGAAAGTAGGTGGAGCGTTCCATTCTCCATTGATGGAACCGGCTCGTACGGAGTTGGCTGCCGCTATCGAGGCTACGACGATCAATAAACCTTCTTGCCCGGTTTACCAGAACGTAAGCACGAAAGCCGAGACTTGCCCGGAAACAATTAAGGCTAACTTGATCGCACAGTTAACCGCCCCGGTACGTTGGACCCAAAGCGTACAAAACATGATTGCCGACGGTGCCACTCATTTCATCGAGTTAGGCCCGGGTGCCGTTCTTCAGGGATTGGTTAAAAAGATTAATAAGGAAATGACTACGGAAGGTATGCAATAATTTACCTTTCAATGTAATAGGATAAAAGTCCGAAAAGGATGGAGGGTGATTTCCCTCGTCTTTTCCGGACTTTTTTATATACGATGATGATTCGAAAAGATCTTGAATGCTAAACTAATCAAAGGCCAACGTTGTTTTATACTATAAACACAATTCAGAATATAGAAAATGGAAACAGTACAACAGAAAAATAGGATTATCCTACTTTGGCCGGATGGAGCGCCCACTAGTAATGGATTGGCCGGCGTAGAATTGGAAGATGCCCCGAATGCCATATCCAATATATCGAATCCTTCCCTATTGGTTTATCCGGCGACGAAGCCGAATGGCAAGGCGATCTTGATGTGTCCGGGTGGCGGACTTTCCAAGATTTCGATCGGACATGAGGGGCGTGATATGGCCGCATGGTTTAACGCGCAAGGTATTACTTATGCCGTATTGAAATACCGGATGCCGAACGGACATAGGGAAGTCCCTCTGGACGATGTTCGCCAAGGTCTCCGCATCCTCCGTAATTACTCGGAAGAGTGGAAGATTACGAAGGTCGGTGTCATGGGTGCCTCCATTGGCGGTTATATCGCCGGGCATGCCGCAATATTCGGGGTAGACGACGCACGTCCGGATTTCCAAATACTCCTTTATCCGGTTATCAGTATGCTACCTCATTTAACGCACCTTAAATCGAGGGAACGGCTATTAGGAGCGAATCCCACGCATGAGGAAGAGGAAGCTTTCTCTCTGGAATTACACGTAAACTCACTGACACCTCCCGCTTTTATAGCGTTGGCTTCGGATGACGAGGCGATTAGCCCGGAGAATAGCGTGCTTTATTATCTTGCTTTACTAAAGAACAAGGTGTCCGCCTCCTTGCATATTTACCCAAAGGGCGGCCATAGTTTTGGGTTCCGGGACAACTTCGTATACAAACGTCAATGGACTGACGAACTGGAGAAATGGCTAAGCACGATTGAATAAGAGACTCGGGTTAAAACCCGAAGTCTCCGTGATCCTCGTCCGCTGCTTCCTCCTCCGTTCCTTTTATATAAATAAAGTCATCTCCCTGACGGATGCAAGAAGAGACTGGTATTTTCTCACTTAAACGTTTCAAGGCTTCTTGATCTTTCACGTAAATCAAGGCTTGATAATCATCGGCCTTCCTATCTCCGACGAACCAGACTCCCGTGAACGGGCAATCTTCCAGCAATTCAGCCAAAGACGTACTGGCGCTTGAGACAGAGATTGGACCTCGCAAATATTTCACCGCACCCGAATAAGGGGAACGAATCCCAAGTATCTCCGGAATTTGAGGAGCCTCCTTACCATCCATCGGTAAATAAAGACGGATCAATTCGTCTACCGCATCCTTAGCGGCCGAGGAACCGGAAGAGAAAACCACCGATACATACTTATTCCCTACCACGGCTTGTAACTGATAGGGAGATAAACAATCAATACATCCCAAGGCATCAGTCCGTTCGCATTTAAATATATGCAAAGAGTAAATACCAAACGCATCCTCGGGGCTAGGCATCTCGTAAATCTCTAGGGTATAATCCTCTCCTTTGTAAACGACATCTCTTGCCGTTAACCGGGAAACGCCATACTCCAAAAACTGCTCGGCCCCTCCATTCATGAAACCATAAAGCCCGGAACCGGTAAATACACGCTCCCGCTTTACCTGTACCCCATCCTGTGCCCATAACAGAACCGGAAAGCAAAGAAAGAGACAACAACGTATCAAACCTCTCATAAATCAATCTCCTTTAAATCCACTTTACTTCGGTCGGCAATCCCGAGCTTTATCTCTTCCGCCAATTCCAAGAAACGCCGGCTACCGGGCTTTTCCTGTTTTTGTATCCCCTCCTCGATCCGCTTAGCGAGTACCATATCGAAACCGACACTATCCACGGCTACCGCATCCGAGCCGAGCAGCAACGCATTGTATTGGCAAATGAACTGGGGATTGGCCTCCGGGCCACCCTCAAAACAGCCTTTCAGCGCATCCACGATGTTCAATACCACCTTATCACGAAGAGGCGGGAAAGCACAAGCATAAGCGCAGGTCTCATGCCATAATTCTTTATGAAGCCTGCTCGTATTCGAGATAGATCCGAACGCTAGGTTCTTCATGCAGGAAGTGATCGAGACTCCGGCGTTTTTCAATACAGGGATATTGATGATCTTAGTCACCATTTCCGTACAGATCTTAGAGAAATAAGACTCCTCTCCCGAGTTAATCATATAGGGCATCGTGTAGGCATCGTATTCCTCCACTATAGCCGCCCGGAAATATTGGCTGCGGTCGATACGGTTCTCTCCGTAATACTTTCCATCGGCATCGATATAACTACCGTTCTCGTCTTGATATTCCGTTCCAAGTATACGGATACCGGGATAATTCTCCTCCGTAAAGCCGGACTCTTTTAAATCGACCTCACGACGGTCCCAAATAATAAGATTCTTCCGGGGAATGCCTGCTTCCTCCAATTGCTTGATAACGGATTGGGTGACCGCATGTGAAGTAGACAAGAGCTTTCCCGCTATCGGATTTACTTTCAAGCCAATGACATCTTCCGACCCGACGAAGCGCAGCCAAGCCGCTTTCAGATCACTCTCGCCGGTCAGATATAACATTCCGGATTTAAGCATCTCGTAGGCTACGGCCTCAGATGGTTTACCATCCACGACACAATGGGCGGAATTCATCTTGACTACTTTTCCGGGATATTTACCCGGCATGGAATATTCGTTACGAGGAATAGCCAATGCCTGTTTCACATTGGTTTGGGGCTTCATTTTCTCCGAAGCCAAAGAAGAGGCCGCTTTCGCCACGGGAGTAAGCGCCGCCCCTACACCGCCTAAAGCGATAGATCGAAAGAAGTTACGTCTTTTCATGGGGATATAGGTTCACATTATATTCGTACCAAAGATAGTGAAATATATCCATAAAAAACGGTGCCACACAAGTAAATGCGTGACACCGAAAAAGTATATATAAAACAGACCAAGCAGGTTCGCTATTTAGCGTTCCACCAAAGTGGAGTAGTCGTCAAGTCCGGGCCGCCCAAAAGCTGGAGAGCTTGCGCATAACCCACTTGATTATTCGTTTGGATATTCGCCGGATAACGATAACGTTTCGGGTAGAAATCCCAACGGCATTCCTTAGAGGTAGCGACCGTCAAAGGAACTTGATTCAATGGGTTGTAATCCTTCTCTACCGCTTGGTTCTCGAAGAAAGGAAGACCTAAACGACGATGATCGCTCCAAGCCTCTTCCGGCAACCAAGGAACTTGCGCTATATATTTCTGGGTGATAATCTTCGTCAGAGCGTCATTATTATAAGCGCCATTCCGGTAGATCGAGTTATGGGGATATTCATACGTACGGCTTTTTACCTCCTTCGTATATGGGTCCGTATAACGGATCGTATACGATTTCGCCTCTGTCGTATGGTCGAAAGCGACGGAAGTACCTACACGGTTGTATTTCTGAGACGATAGGTAATCACCGACTTGGCTCAATAAGCCATGATACTCAAAACTAGCCGTAACACCAGACTCATAATTGGATTTAGCCGTTCCCGGAACTTTCCAGCCTTTCACCGCAGCCTCCGCCAATAAGAAGTAACTTTCCCACGGGCCGAAGAAGACACGCTTATTGGTGCTCATTCGATATTGTTTCGATATAGAGGGATAATTATAATTCTTACCTGTCAGCTCACTTACCAGACCGGCTTTCACGTCCCATTCTCCGGCGACCCAAGTGCCCCACGTATATTTCGGATCGATCGTCAACATATTCTGGGTATTATCCGCCGGATTCTTCAAGTGAACCGGCTTCACCTCGCTGGACGCACCGATATAATCGGAATAAACCACACCATCATCCCAGCCCACTACACTAAACAACTTCGGGGCACGGGGATCTACATATTGAGGTATACCGTCGAAATAGAAACCGGCGCACGGATCATTCGTCGTCAGCGGGAAGTGCTGGTTCAAATATAAACCTTGATAATCGTATGGATTCTTCAAATGGCTTTTTAAGGAGTCCGGCAACGGAAATTCCTGTCCACCCAAACCAACTACCAAGTTCTTAAACGTCACGGACATCGCCTGCCCATTCCAAGGACGAGACATCACGCTCGTCAGCTCATCCCAACCCTCTTTCTCCTGCACGGAAGCGATATCGGTTGGCTCGGAAATAAATGTCTTAGAGGCGGCATCCTCAAATTCCGCTTTCGCTAAGGCAGGATCGACAGCCGAGATACGCATCGCCAAACGCATACGCAAGGAGTTGGCGTACTTCTTCCATTTCGCAACATTTCCCGCATAGAAAGCATCCTCGTTAGCCATAGCGGACATATCCAAGGAGGGGTCTAACGCAGACTCAGCTTCCCGTAACTCTTTCAATATAAATTGATAGATAGCCTCTACACTATCGTACTCAGCCGGTACACCGGAGAAAGCGGCCAACGCAGGGATCGGCCCGAAACCGTCAGCTACTTCCGAGTTCAAGTAAGCACGCCAGATACGGGACATCTGGATTACGTTCTTATAATAGGGATAGGTATCCGCCTCCCCATTGGCAACCATCTGCTCTCCCAGCTGGATCGCTTTGGTCACTTGATTCAGCCAACCTACGGCGTAATCATTACTCAAGTAGATCGTACTATAATCATTGTTATCCGTACCGATCGTAAAACCACTTCCCCTATTGAAACGGGAAGCACGGTCCCAGTACAAGATAAAGATACGCTCGGCTATCTCTGGGTTCATCTGGTCTCCCATGATAGAGGCATTCAGGAACCATTGGGGCTTCACCTTATCCTCTCCCACAAGATTCGGGTCCTCATTGATCTCCTGAAAGTCATTACAGGAAGAAAGAAGAGCAGCCACCGATACCAATCCGGTAAAAAGTATATTTCTTGTTTTCATCTTCATCATTTTTATCGTAATTCAAATTATCATGTATTCCATTAGAATCCCACGGTTACGTTAAACGTATAGGAACGACTGGTCGGCGCGGCTCCATTCTCGAATCCGGTAGCGTTGGTATTCGTGGCGGCAACGGACTCGGGGTCGATACCCGGCAAGTTATAATGGATCATCCAAACATTGTTACAAGTAGCGGATAGACGTACACGCTGGAAAGGCGTTTTCTTCAACATCTGTCGATTGAACTCGTAGCCAAAGGTGATATTACGCAAACGGACATTGGTGGCGCTATAGGTATAAACCTCTGGTAAACCATAATTTCCGGTAGACCCAATACGCTCCCAATAGTTCTGGGGAGTGACGGCGACTGTATTCTCCGCATAACCACTGCCTTGTTGAACCACGGTATTCGGTACCACGAACTCGGCACGATCACCATTCACCACTGTTCCGGCGGCGTTACCCCGGGTATACAGGTTGGAGGCTGTCGCCGAATAGATGCTACCACCGATACGGAAGTCAATCAAGAAGCTCAGGTTAAAACCTTTATAAGAGAAATTATTGGTCCAACCCATCATCCAATCCGGACTCTGGTTTCCTACTTTCGACTTCTCGGTAGAGATCAAAGGCAAACCGTCATCACCTACGACGATCTTTCCATAGTGAGGACTATTCTCATCGGTCACACGCATAAAGGTCTGCCCGTAGATCTCACCATAATAACCACCTACCGGAGCTACGATCTGGATAGCGTCGAACGTCTTTATATCATATAGATTCACGCCCTCGTATAATTCTTTGATCTTATTCCGGTTCAAGGAGAACTGCGCCGTAGAGCTCCAGCTCAATCCGGCGGGATTGTCTAGAATCGTACCGTTCAAGGAGATCTCCAAACCCTCGTTCTGAATGTTACCCGCATTAATCTTACGGGAAGCATAGCCGGAGAACGGGTCCATCGGTAAATCCAGTAACTGGCGGGTAGCGTTGGACTTATACCAAGCGGCATCCAAGCCTAACCGGTTATTAAAGAAACGGATATCGAAACCGGCCTCCCATGATTTAATCAACTCACTACGTACGTCCGAGTCGTAAAGTACCTTACCCGGTTTCGCCGTCGTATTCCCGTTGGGGTCCTTGCCTACAGAGTAGAAGTTATATAATTGATACGGGTCCAAGTCGTTACCTACCTCAGCGAAGGAGGCACGTACCTTAGCGAAAGAGAACCAATCCGGCATGCTTCCGCCAATCTTCGGCAACATATCGGAGATCACCGCGGAGAAGCTGACAGACGGATAGAAATAAGAGCGGTTGGCTTTCGACATCGTAGACGACCAATCGTTACGTGCCGTAACATCCAAGAACAGATAACCATCCCAGTTCAACTGCAACGACCCATACAAGGAATTCATACGACGGCGGATCAACTCGGAAGTGACTGTTGGCTTATTCACGCCATTATTCAGCGAGAACAAGTTCGGCACCAACAACTCTCCGGCAGAAGCGTTCATCTTATTACGCTGCTGGAGCATCAAGTTACCACCGAAAGTAACGAAGCCTCCCAGCCGATCGATCAAGTTATCCTTCCGGGCCGTAGCCAAGAAACTGAAGTTATTCTCATAGAAGGTCTCCGATCCCTCGGTATACAGACCTCTCGGACTGGTATTACCACCGGCATATACTTTCTCGCTCTTCGTCGTGGTATAATAATCCGTACCACCTCTCAACTCAATATCGAACCAATCGGTCGGGGCATATTTCAAGGAGATATTTCCTAACAAACGGTTACGGGTATCCTCGTTCTGGCGATAACGGGTCACCCAATAAGGGTTCTCCTGCGGATTCTTGGAGGCGTCATACCAAATCATATTGCCTTGCTCATCCACGTCATCCTCAAACTCACGGATATTCAAGGAACGAGGCAGGTTATAAATCGTATTGAAAGCGTTCGAGGGATTCACGCCCTGAATCGGGCGGTTATGTGCGTTTTGATTGATATAATTCACCTTGGCATCTACTTTCCACTTTTCCGCCTCATCTAGGAAAGTAGTGGCACGCAAGGTAATATTCGTCTTGTTTAGTTTTGAGCGTGGGGTGATGCTAGCATCGTCGGAACGGTTTACGGAGGCGAATACCGCCGTCCCCTTTATGTTCTGCTGGAAGCTGACACCCTCGTTAAAGGAGGTTCCGGTGCGGAAAAAAGCGTCGATATTATCATAAGTATGCAGGGGGATTTGATTGCCTATCCAATCGGTTACCATTTGTCCCGTGGCTTTCGGTCCCCAGCTAAGGCGGGATTGGTTATCGTAAACGCCCACGGAGCCTTGTCCGAAGTCGTTCTGTAAATCAGGTTTCAGGAAAATCATCTCGGCGGTGATACCGGCATTGATCGTAATACCGAGTCCCTCGTTCTTACGTCCGGACTTGGTAGTGATCAAGATCACGCCGTTACCGGCACGTGAGCCATAAAGGGCGGCGGCGGAAGCACCCTTCAATACCGTCATGGACTCGATATCTTCCGGGTTGATATCCGAAAGACCGTTACCCATATCCGCTCCGGAGTTACCCCATACATCATCCACGCCACCGGTGAAGTTATCCATCGGGGTACCGTCTACGACAATCAAGGGCTGGTTGCTACCCGTCAATGAGTTATTACCACGAAGTACGATCTTAGAAGACCCTCCTACGCCATTGCTTGAACGGACGATCTGCAAACCGGAAACCTTACCGGAAAGGGAGTTCGCCAAGTTCGGCTCACGGGAGGCCAAGAGGTCATCCCCTTTCAACTCCTGCATGGCATAACCCAAGGCTTTCTTATCCCGTTTCATACCCAAGGCGGTCACCACCACCTCATCGAGTTTCTGGGTATCTTCCACGAGTTTAACCGTAATCTCGGACTGGCCGGTATACGGGATGTCTTGCGAGGTATAACCGATAAACGATATCTGTATGACATCCCCTTTCTTCACGTTATCCAAAGTAAAATGCCCGTCCAAGTCGGTCATAGTACCATTGGTAGTTCCTTTCACGATTACGGACGCCCCGGTAACGGGCCCTAAGGCATCCTCAACTATTCCCGACACCTTTGCGTTTTGCTGTGAAATGTCAACCCTCGGAATCCCGGACATAGACGTGGCGTATAAGTTTCCCGAGAACCCAAGCGCCCCTACCAACAGGATTAAGCTGACTGGTCTGAATCTTTTCAACATAACTACTGTTTTTTGTTTATTTTTCTAGACAATGTTTTAGTTTTTGCGTCAACGAATGTCATTTATCCTGTATAAACATAAAAAGGGCAGATATGTTTTGAGTTTAACATATACAAGAGGTAACCGGAGAGAGGACATCCTAACTTTAATTATGGCGAATTCGCCATAATTAGAAACCAATATGTGTAAGCAGATGTCAGCATTGCCATTGGCTTACACCGATACCGCAACTACTCTCTCCTTACAGACAAGACGAATAAGAGTTATCCATAATCACATTCATAAAGAGCTTATTTACAAAGACTTTCAGCAAAAGATAACCAAACCGCAAAAAGGGCAGGAAGCCGTTAGTTATTCACTTCCCAAGCCGTTAGTTATTCACTAGGGGTAGCCGTAAGCTTACGGCTCGACAAGCCGTTAGTTATTCACTTCAGAAGCCCCTAAAAGCTCCGGTTTACCCATACAAACCATCACTACAAAAAAAGAAGGCGTACCGACATTTACATCGATACGCCCTTTTCCTCGTAAGAATATTATTCTCTATGATTTTCAATCAGTTACAATACAACGTTATTAAAAGAAGTAGATATCGCTTTTTATATTAAGTCTAATAAGCATAAATAGTAATCGTCAGTACATCGCCATTCTTGTCTGTGACACAAAAAACAGCCGAGTCCCCTCTACTTGCACCCTGTGTCCCAATTAATACAAAACGTCCAGATCCACCGGGATTTAGTTGAATATAGCCACTTCCACTTATTTTTTGCCACGAAAAGTCTCCTGTAGAAGGTTGAGTAAAACAAATTTCCACTGATTTCCCAGCTTCAACACTAATTCCAGTACTAGTTTTAGGTTCTCCGTCCGCAAAAAGTCCTAAAGAAAAACCATCTTTTACATAATAACCATCAATTTGCGCATTACAAAAAACACTAATTGTTCCCAGTAAAAACAATGCCATTAATAACTTTCTCATAATTGTAAAATTTAAAAGTTTAACATTAAAAACATAAATCCTCACGTTGAATGATGATACATCCAAACGTGAGGATTCCTATTATTTTGCAGTAAAAATACTACTTATCTTATTTCATATTCCACCACAAAGAAGTTGTCGTCATGTTCGGACCACCAAGTCTGTCAAGAGCTTGGTTATAACCTTCCAAGTTGTTAGTCTGAAGAACAGCCGGATAACGAAGACGTTTTGGATAGAACTCTACCCTACACTCCTTACAAGTAGCCGGAGTCAATAACACTTGATTTGTCGGATTATAAGCAGCCTCTACCGCTTGGTTCTCAAAGAACGGTAAACCTAAACGACGATGGTCAGACCAAACTTCCAATGGTAACCAAGGATTTTGAGCGATAAATTTCTGGGTAATAATCTTAGTCAAAGCATCATTATTGTACTGACCATTCTTATAGATCGTATTCTTCGGATACTTATAGGTAGTAGTCTTATTTTGCTTCGTGTACGCATCATAATAATTGATCGTATAGTCCTTAGCCTCTTCCGTATGGTCAAAAGCTACAGAAGTACCTACACGGTTGTAAGACTTAGATTGTAAATATTCGGACAACTTATCTGACACACCATTGTACTCGAAGCTAGCGGCGATACCTTTCTCATAGTTATCCTTTGCACTTCCCGGTACATTCCAGCCATAAACAGCAGCCTCAGCCAACAAGAAGTAGCTTTCCCACGGACCGAACCATACACGTTTGTTCGTACTCAGACGGAACTTCTTAGACAAAGAAGGGAAATTGTAGTTGTAACTTGTATAATCACCAACCAAACCAGACTTATCATTCCAGTTTCCAGCAACAACCGTAGTCCATGAATATTTCATCGGAACCTTAATTTCCGGTGCGGAAACTTTTTGTCCGGTTAACACATCCGTGTATTCTCCAGCGATCAAGGTTATTTCGTCCTTTACATCCGAAGCGCTACCTATATAGGAAGAATAAACCTCTCCATCATCATAGCCCGGAATACTATACAATTTTGGTGCGCGAGGATCAATGTATTGTGGAATACCGTCGAAGAAATAACCCGCACAAGGATCGTTTGTAGTTGTCGGGAAATGCAAGCTAACATTCTGACCTAAATAAGTATATGGATCTTTTAGATTGGATTTCAACTCTCCCGGAACAGGAAACTCAACACCACCTAATCCAACTACTATATTATTGAAAGTAGTAGATATCGCTTGGTTGTTCCAAGTTCTTGACATGACACCCGTATACGGATCCCATCCGTCTTTCTCCGCTACTTGAGCGATATCATCCATAGAAGCGATAAACTCACCTTTAGCTGCATCTTCGAATTCAGATTGCGCCAAAGTAGGATTGACTGCGGTCAAACGCATTGCCAAACGCATACGCAGAGAGTTTCCATACCTCTTCCATTTCTTCACATCCCCGCTGAAGATTGGGTCGTATTTCGACATGTCACTCATATTAATACTTTCATCCAAAGTCGTGACAGCTTCTTTTAATTCCTGCAAGATATATTTATAGATATCCTCAACTGCATTATATTCTCCCGGAACGCCAGTAAAAGCAGACAATGCCGGGATCGGACCAAAGTTATCCGCCAACTCTGAATTCAAATAAGCTCTCCAGATACGAGCCATACCCGGAACATTCCGATAATGAGGATGTAAATTATTTACATCTAATGCAATCTTATCTTCCGCTACCTTAATCGCTTGGTTAGCTTTATTCAGCCACCCTACACCATAGGCATTCTCTGTCAAATATAACCTATTATATTCATCATTATCCGTACCGATCGCAAAACCGCTTCCTCGATCGAAACGTGCAGACCGTTTCCAATACAAAATAAAGATACGTTCTGCTATTTCAGGGTTCATCTGAGCATCCCCGATCGAGCCATTCAAGAACCATTCCGGTTCCACTTGCTCCAAATCCGCCTTATTCGGGTCTTTATTGATATCCTCAAAGTCATTACAACTCGTAATTGTTGCCAATGAAGCGACCGCCAAGGCTCCTAATATAATGATATTCTTTGTTTTCATGTTGTTCTTTTTATTAGAATCCCACAGTTAAATTAAATGTATAAGAACGGTTTGTCGGTGCGCTACCATTCTCGAAACCTATCGCATTCGTGTTCGTAGCAGCTACAGACTCAGGATCTATACCTGGCAAATGAGAAACGATCATCCACACGTTGTTACAAGTTGCAGACAAACGGAGCCTTTGAAACGGTGTCTTCTTCAACAAATTCTTACTGAAAGAATAACCTAGCGTAATATTTCTCAAACGAATATTCGTAGCATCATATGTAAACACCTCTGGTAAACCATAATTACCTGAAGATGCAATACGCTCCCAATACCTTTGAGGAGTAACAGTAACATCATTCGTTACATATTTACCATCCTTCAGCATAATAGAGTTAGGCACGACAAAATCTGCACGATCACCATTCACTACCGTTCCAGCGGCGTTACCGTTCTTGTGCAAAGCGGAAGTCGTAGCCGAATAGATCTCACCACCGATACGGAAGTCGATCAAGAAGCTCAAATCAAAACCTTTATAAGAGAAACTGTTTGAAAAACCGAGCATCCAATCCGGATTCTGGTTACCAATCAGCTCTTTCTCTGTCGTAATCAAAGGAAGACCATCCTCTCCTACTACGATCTGACCGTCGCGACGAATGAATTTCTGTCCATAAATATCACCATACTTACCACCTTCCGTAGCTGCGATCTGCAAAACATCCACCGTCTTGATATCATAGACCGTCACACCTTCCGTCAGCTCCAAGATTTTACTCCTATTCAAAGAGAAATGCGCTTGCGCATCCCAATTGAAACCACTGGCTGTTTGCATAATAGCACCAGTTAAAGAAATCTCGGCACCTTGGTTCTGGATATTACCCGCATTAATCTTACGGCTCGCATATCCAGAAAATGCATCCATCGGAATATTCAATAACTGATTGGTCGCATTTGTTTTATACCAAGCGGCATCAATACCGAAACGGTTGTTGAAGAAACGTAAGTCAGCACCTACCTCCCAAGACTTAATCAACTCACTCTTAACAGAAGCGTCAAACAAGGTGTTACCAGCAGAAGCCATACTGTTACTCCAACCATCTTTACTAATCGTATATACATTATATAATTGATACGGATCCAAGTCGTTACCTACCTCAGCGAAAGAAGCACGTACCTTAGCAAAACTAAACCAATCTGGCATACTTCCACCATTTTTCTGAACCATATCCGAAATCACAGCGGATAAACTGACTGACGGATAGAAATAAGAGCGGTTTTCTTTGGCCATCGTAGAAGACCAGTCGTTACGAGCCGTTACGTCCAAGAACAACCAACCATCCCAGTTCAATTGAAGAGATCCGTATAGAGAGTTCATCTTACGTTGGGTCAAAGAAGCTGTGACATCGGGTTTATCAACTCCATTATTGACATCAAACAAGTTTGGAACCAATAACGTCCCTGCGGTTGCAGTCGATTTAGAACGTTTTTGTTGCATGATGTTACCACCAAAAGAAACAAAACCTCCTATTTTACTGAAGATATTATCCTTACGTGCCGTAGCCAAGAAACTGAAGTTATTCTCATAGAATGTTTCAGAACCTTCCGAATAACTACCTTCCGGCTTATTATTACCACCGGCATATAATTTTTGCTGAGTAGTAGTAGTATAATAATCCGTACCACCTCTCAACTCAATATCGAACCAATCCGTCGGAGCATACTTCAAAGAAGCATTACCTAAAATACGGTTACGCGTATCGTCATTTTGTCTGTATTGAGTTACCCAATACGGGTTTTCCTGTGGAGCATTGCTTTTATCATACCAAATCATCTTGCCTTGGTCATCTACACAATTCTCAAAATCAAGTATATTTAATGAACGGGGAAGGTTATAAACCGTAGAAAACGCATTGGAGGGATTGATACCTAAAATCGGACGGTTATGCGCATTCTGGTTTATATAGTTCACTTTCGCATCTACTTTCCACTTCTTGGCTTCGTCCAAGAAAGTAGTCGCACGTAAAGTCAAGTTGGTCTTGTTCAACTTCTGTTCCGGTGTAATACCAGAATCATCCTGACGATTCAAAGAAAAGAACATAGACGTACCGTTGATATCCTGTTGGAAACTTACACCCTCATTAAAGGAAGTACCTGTTCCAAAGAAAGCTCCCACGTTGTCATAAGCAGACATTGGTACTTGGCGTCCATCATAAGTAGTAATGGTCTGCCCCTCTATTTTCGGACCCCAACTCAAACTCGTTTGATCATTATAAGCACCAACAGAACCTTGTCCGAAAGAGCTTTGCATCTCCGGCAGCATAAAAGGAGTATCTGCCGTAACACCAAAATTCACATTAATACCTAAACCTTCATTCTTCTTACCAGATTTCGTCGTGATCAAGATAACACCGTTACCCGCACGAGAACCATAAAGAGCGGCGGCGGAAGCACCTTTCAAAACAGACATAGACTCGATATCCTCCGGATTGATATCCGAAAGACCGTTACCCATATCCACACCTGAGTTACCCCAAGCATCATCCACACCACCGGTGAAGTTATCCATCGGAGTTCCATCGACAACAACCAACGGCTGGTTGGAACCAGTCAATGAGTTAGCACCACGAAGTACGATCTTGGAAGAACCACCAACGCCACTGCTAGAACGCACGACCTGCAAACCGGAGACCTTACCGGACAAGGCGTTTGCAATATTACTCTCACGGGATTCCAAAAGAGCATCTCCCTTCAACTCTTGCATCGCATAACCCAAGGATTTCTCAGATCGCTTCATGCCCAAGGCCGTAACCACGACCTCATCCAATTTCTGGGTGTCTTCCGATAATTTGATAACGCCTACCGGTTGGCCGGTATACGTAATTTCCATGGTGGAGTAACCTATGAATGAGATTTGGATTACATCACCATTCTTGACACCTTCCAAGGTGAAATTACCGTCCATATCGGTAATCGTACCATTGGTCGTGCCTTTCACGACAACTGACGCTCCGGTCACTGGGCCGAAATCATCTTCCACTGTACCTGTTACTTTCCCGTTTTGCTGGGAGATAGAGGTACCTTGCTCAACAGGTGCGATGTTGGCATACATGCTTCCCGAGAAGCATAACGCACCCGCACATAGAATTAAGCTGACAGGTTTAAAGTTTTTCAACATAACTGATGGTTTTATTGATAAATAATTAGACAATGTCTTGGCGAAACATTTGTCCTTTTCTTAAATTCATCTACAGACAGATACTCACTCTTGAGTTCCGGCGTAATTAAGTTTCAATAAAAATGGGCTAATATTCTGAGTCCTATATGAACTTATTCCAAGTAGAAGTTGTTATATTTAGTTAGCGTCAAAATTCATAGCACATTTCATATCGGAGGCAAAGATATGAAATATTTATTACGTAGTGTTATTTTAATTAAAAAAATCACCCCTCATTTTTATGTTCTACAATATAAAATTAGAAATATAAACGGTTTTAAGTTAAAATTCAACCTAAGTTCATATAGAACTAAAGTATCTGCGCCAAGATGTAAAGGTTCCGTAATTCAAAGAAAGCGAAACAAAAAAAAGTAAGTTAACTTCGTGGGCAAAGTAACTTAACTTACTTTGCCGATGAAGCTAGCTTACTTTTATCAGATATTTTCTTATAATCCCTAAAATTCCTTCTCGTTCGCCATATACCACATATTAAGGAAGGAGGCCTTCGTGATGTCTACCACCTTGTCCCAGTTAATCCGGTCGGCATGATCGCTCGGTTGGTGGTAATCCGGATGCCCGTCGGTGTGATACCAGATGATGGGGATGCCTACCTTGGCGAAAGAACCGTTGTCGCTACCGCCTACCGGGTTATCCCATGGGCGATAATCCGGAGCGAGGTTCAAGCCGTATTTCTTGATATCGTTCTTCAGCCAGTCGCCAAACACGGGGTGGGACTCGGTGTAGAAATAAACCACGTGGGTAGGTTTCGCCTCGTTATTATTACGGCCTATCATGTCGAAGTTCAAGTAACCTTTCACGTTCTTGATCTCCGGAAAAGACTGCACGAAGGCTTTCGAACCGAGAAGACCTTTCTCCTCCCCATCCCAAAAGGCGAAAATGATCGTGCGCTCCGGCTGCTGGCCGGTAGCCAAGAATGCTCTCGCTATCTGGAGGACGGCGGATACGCCGGAGGCGTTATCGTCGGCACCATTGTAGATCTGGTCGCCGTCCAACATCGGATCGAGACCTAGATGATCGTAATGCGCTCCCACGATCACGATCTCGTTTGGATTCTTACCCTCTATCTTACCCAAGATATTATTCAAGGAAAGTTTCTGGAAAACACCGGTTTGCTTGATAGCCGCTATGGAATCCGGCTGCACCTGCCAGCGGGCCCCTCTCTTCTGGCGTTCCATATGGTAAGCCTCAAACGGATGGTAATAAGAGTCTCCTACAGGGTCGATACCCAATGATTTCAGGTTCGCCACGATATAATCGCCCGCTATACGGCCTCCACGGAAACCGGCCTCACGGCCCTCCAGATCATCATCGGCCAAGAAACCGATATGCGCCTCGGCGGTCGATCTATTTATCACGTCCAAACCTTTCTTCTCCGGACTTTCCGCCCAAAGAGCCGTACTTAATGCCAGCGACATTAAGAGTAATCCTGCTTTTTTCATCGTTTTTGTGTTCAAATGATTATTGTTTTAGCTTTTTCATCCACAAATATAAGTAATTTCCCTGATACGCGAAGGAGGAGGAAAGGAAAGGGCACAAAAAAAAGGCTCACCCGGCCGTATCGCCAAAGGTAATCCTCATTTCCTATCTCTCACCATTCCGTTTTGAACGGAGGTAAGAGATGACATCTAATTTATTTCTTACTTTAATTCTTTACTTAAAAAAGACGCGGTCTTTTAGTTCTTATCCGCATCTACACTCATTTCGCTCATAAGGCGACGGATCTCAGCGTTTAATCGCTGACTCATGGCACCATTGCCAGCTGACTGGTAACGATCTGCTTGATAACGCAACATCGCTAAAGCACGAAGGCTTTTCTCATTTTCTCTCATCATCATAATCTTTTTGTTTTACGCTTCCCACGCTTGGAAAGCCAGTTAATAAATAATCCTAAAACGATCTTTCTTTCTTAATTCGTTACAAAGATAACCATTTTATCCGAAACAATGTTGTAGAACATAATAAAATATTTCGTTTTTTCGATTATTTATGACTTGTGCAAATAAGTCTAAATACGCCGGGGATTACTCCACCGGCGTTAATTCCCCTGTAACAGAGTCTATTACAAACCCTCTTACCGTTATATCCGACGGAATCAGCGGATGATTCCGAATTTGCTCCACGGTCTCGTGCACGGAAGCCTCAGAGGTCTCGAATCCCCGCAACCACGACTCGAAGTTTATACCGCAATATCGGATCATATCTATTCGTTCCTGCGGAATTCCCCGCTCTTTCATCTTTTCGATCATCTCGGAGCTATTCATGTGCTTGGCTCCGCAATCGGTATGCCCGATTATCATTACCTCTACAACCCCAAGCTCGTAAATCGCCACCATCAAGCTCCGGATAACGCTTCCGAAGGGGTGGGATATGATCGCCCCCGCGTTCTTTATAATTTTCACGTCTCCATTCTTGATGCCCAAGGAGGCGGGTAGCAACTCGGTCAGCCGGGTATCCATGCAAGACACGATGGCGATCTTCTTATCGGGATATTTATTCGTGATATACTTCTCATACCCCTTGTTCTTTACGAACTCACGATTATAGCTTACCAATTCATCAATCATAGCGTTTGTGATTTAGCGTTATTAAACTGTTTATTCATATAACATCGAAATGTCTTAAAGCGTTCATGACACCATCGTCATCTACGGAGTCGGTCACGTAATCCGCCGCCTCTTTCACCTCGTCGCCGGCGTTACCCATGGCTACCCCGATCCCGGCGTGGCGAAGCATGGCCATATCGTTGCCTCCATCGCCAAAAGCCATCGTCTCGTGGAGCGAGATCCCGTAATGCTCGATGATCTTATCGATCCCTACCGCCTTACTGCTCCCCCGCGGCACGACATCCGCAAATAGCGGGTTCCAGCGAGTAGCCTCGCAATGCGGCAAGACGGACATGATACGTTCTTCATGGCCGGGAGAGAAAAAGGCTATCAGCTGGTATACTTCCTTACCCCCGTTGCCACGCAAAGGACGCAAGGGAGGATGAGGGAAGTCTAGCATGTCGTAAAGCTGTCGCACAGAATCATCCACGTAGTTCTGGTAAATCCCATCTTCCTCCACCAAGGCGCACGGGAACGCCTCCTCATTCTCTTGATAGCGGATCAACGCCTCTATATCCTCCGACGGGATATTATGTTTATAGATAACCTTATCTTTTCCGGCCAAGCAATATCCTCCGTTCAAGGTAACATAGCCATCGAACTCTTGCGTCCCGAGGTTATTGATAGATTGCAACTGGCGGCCGGTAGCGATGAAAACCTTGATTCCCTTTTCTCGCAACAGGTCCAAGGCCCGGACCGTGGAGTCCGGTAGTTTATGCGTCTTGAAACTTACCAACGTACCGTCAATGTCAAAAAATACTGCCTTAATCATACTTATACTACTCTTCTTTTCGTACAAAAGTAGGTAAAAAAAGCGGAACCTAGGCATAAAGTATTTATGATCATACTATCGGGAGCATAAAATAAATCGACAACCTCTTGTTGATAAACATTTGTTTACCTACCTTTGTAAGGTCAAGATCTTTTAGATGGATGATAACCAAAAAGAGCTAAAGGCTCTGATAGAACATGAAAAGAAAAATCTTCTGTTCTATTCTCTCTACTGGGATATTTTAGCACAAAAAACCTCAGAAGGGGAACTTGAAAAGCAAATAGACCTGCATTTAGACAGGTTATTGTTGTTACTCAAGTTGAAAGGTTAACAGAAAGTACTCCTAAAGGAGTACTTTCTAAAAGATCTTTTCACTGGAACTTTTTAACAGAACAACATATGGCAAATTACGATCAACTCAATCAAGAACTGGAAACATTAAAAAGTAAATTCATGCTTCTGGATACAGATGAAGAGCGCAAGGCTTTCCGCTCTGAAGTAACAGCGTTTATCGACTCTAAAAGTGACGAAGAAAAACAGTTGGTCAACGAAGCGTTTATCGCAGGGGCAAATGATGCCTGCGCCAGAGCCGATAAGTTAATCGACAACGTTCTCAGAAACAAACTTGACGGTATATATGAATCGATCTCTTGGTCTTATATCGCACGTACTTATTTCAACAAAAGCAGGGCATGGTTGAGCCAACGTATAAACGGCTTAATGATCCATGGCAAAGAGGTACAATTCACGTATGAAGAAAAGCAGACGTTATTACAAGCGCTCCGCGATATTGGCAAAAGAATAGAACGTACGGCTCAAGTTATCGAGCAAACACTCTGAAGATCTTGACAAATTTACAGAGAGCAGAGACCCGGCCGACATCATGGTTCGCCGGGTTTTCTCATTAATCCAACCGCACTCAAATCGATATCCAAAAACAATTTGTACTTTTGTAGTCTGTTACCAACTAAATCTATCGTATGAGGAAACATTTTCTACTTTTCTTGCTTTGTCTAGCCACGAACGCCAGCCTGACGGCCCAAGAGACCCTTCGGGAGAATAACGGGGAACCTACACTCGTGGAACGATTATCGAACGGAGAGATCAAGATCAATAGCGCCGAGATGAACTTCCAGCTTTTCACCTCGGCCAACGCTGAGTTTGTCGGGAACGAGCTAGACGGTATGAACTTCAAGCTGAACCGTGTCCGGCTGGAGATCAAGGGGGATGTAGGCAAGTGGCTGGGGTATCATTACCGGCAGTCGTTCAACAAATACTCCGATCCCTATTCGCTCGACAACCTCTCCTCCTCGCTCGAGCTGGCTTACGTGAACCTAAAGGCACGGCATAATCTCAATTTCACGATCGGCAAGCAATTCGTTAATTTCGGGGGATACGAGTATTACGTCAATTCCATCCGGGTACGAGAGTTTAGCGAGTTCAATAATTTACTGACCGCCTACCAAGCCGGTATCTCGGGCAACTGGCAAGTCAACCCGGACCACGAGCTTTGTTTCCAGATCGTGAATAACCGCAACGGTAACGATGAGGACATCTACCCTACCGGACTTCCCGAGGGTACCGCCAAGGCCAAGATACCCTTTATGTACACGGTCAACTGGAATAGCTATTATCTGGACAAGACCTTGCAACTGCGTTATGCCACCGCCGTCGGACAGCAGACCCGCAAGCGCTACTCCTACTATTTCACCTGTGGCAACACCTATGAGAAAGGCCCGTTGCTAACATACCTCGACGTTATGTACACCCGCCAAGGGATCGACCAACATGGGGTCGTCAGCCGTCTGCCCGGCACGCCTCATACCGCCATGAACACCGAATACCTATCGATTATCGGCGACGTGGATTACCGTGTCCACCCCCAATGGAACGTTTACGTGAAAGGGGCGTACGAGACCGCCCGGGTGTATAAGAGCAACGGTGATTTCCGGAAAGGGATGTACCGCCGTTCGTGGAACGCTCAGAGTAGCGTGGAATTCTTCCCCTTCAAGCAACTCGACCTTTTCGTATTCGTCCTATACACCTACCGGGGCGTTATCCTAGAGAAAGCCGCCACGCAAATGGGAGCCATAGAGCCGGATACACACCGCATATCGCTGGGGCTGGTCTATTCGATCCCGGTCTTCTGACAAACCGCGCATACGGTAGTATAAGCTTGTAGATACATTCGTGCATAATTGCAGAACGTTCATGCAAACGTGTAGATACGGTAGCGCAGGCTTACACATACGATAGTGCAGGTCAGTACTGCCTTATGTGTAGCTCTACGTCACTATATGTGTAAGCCTATGCTAGTATACGTGTAAAATTCCCATCCACCCCATAAAAAAGCGGTGCCTTCCGTTTCCGGAGACACCGTCTTTATTTTAACTATTTACACGAAATTTCCAAGACAAAAAAGCCAACTTCAAAAATCGTCCCGTTATTTTATAGGTAGTATTTATATCAACACAAAATTTAGGAGCCTCCTTCCTGTTTTGACATTTATTAAACAGACAGCATATTGATTCACTAATTTCACCATTCCTATTATAAAACAGATAATAAAACATCTGTAATAACGAATAATGGGAATATTGTGACGATTCTTTTCTACATTCTTCCACAAACCCATTTAAAATCTCCAATGTTAATATTATACCGATTTTTTTAAGAAACACCACATATTCTTCTAATACTTTAAAATAAAAACAATTCTCATAAGTGTCATTCTCTCTAATATAAGAATCTATTTTTCTTCCCATATTTAAATATTCCCTAAAAACCAGCAATAAATCATCAGTTCTATATCTTATTTCACCATCTCCAGACTCATACTGTCTGTCTTTAAAAAAATTATTCTGCCACTCTTGTATAACCTTTTTTGCTATAATTTCATCTTCAACATTAACATATTGCTTAAATACTACTGATTGAAAAAAACGATAATTCCTTTTAGGATAGAAGGAGTAACGAAACATATCAGCATCTGTAATTATACAAAAGTTATCTATAACGAAGTTCTGAATTCTTATTACATCAACGACATTATTATTTATAACAGGATGAAACTCTTTTGATTCTATAAATTGATTGGAACTATCATTATAAGCTTGATACCATCTATTTGTATGGATATAACATCTTTCTATATTATTGTATTTCATCAATAACCCTATCGGATATTTCACTTTTTCTCTCTTAGCTTGAAATACACATCTATCATTTGATAGATCATAAATAATTTCGAACATCCTATTTTTATGATTATAAAAACAAGCTCCTGTATGAATTCCATATAGAACGCTACTATTGGGTTCTGGCCAATTTAGCACTAAATCCGACACATGAATTGATTCATTTAACACATCTAAAAAATCAAATTCATTATCATTATAAAGTCTATTTATACTTTCAAAAAAAGACATATCGTTCTATAACAAAAAGGGTGTGGCTTTTAAATATTACCACACCCCCATATTTTCACTTCTGTTCTTATTATTCCACATCCCAATTCTCGGCAGCCATACGTTTGTAGCTACGCAGACGCCATTTAGCGTTCTCCTCGGCGGCGGCAAACAACTCAGCGGCCTCAGCCGGATATTGTTTAGCTACGGAAGCGAAACGAACCTCACCCTTCAAGAAGTCTTGGAACTTGCTCCAATCCGGCTCCTTGCTATCCAAGGTGAACGGATTCTTGCCCTCTGCCTCCAAAGCCGGGTTGTAACGCCACAAGTGCCAGTAACCGCATGCTACGGCTTCTTTCTCCTCAGCTTGCGACTTACCCATACCCTTCTTCAAACCGTGGTTGATACAAGGAGCGTAAGCGATGATCAAGGAAGGACCGTCGTAAGCCTCGGCCTCGCGGATCGCCTTCAATGTCTGGGCTTGGTCGGCGCCCATAGCGATCTGAGCCACATATACGTAACCATAAGTAGTAGCCATCAAGCCAAGGTCTTTCTTACGTACCCTCTTACCGGAAGCGGCGAACTTAGCGATAGCGCCCACCGGAGTAGCCTTCGAGGACTGACCACCCGTGTTAGAGTAAACCTCGGTATCCAATACCATGATATTTACGTTCTTGCCGGAAGCGATCACGTGATCCAAACCACCGTAACCGATATCGTAAGAAGCACCGTCACCACCGATAATCCATTGAGAACGTTTTACCAAGAAGTGAGACAATTCCTTGATCTGAGCGCAAACCGGACAACCCTCCTTGATGCCTTGCTCAACGAATGCCATGATTTGCGGAGCCAATTCCTTCGTCTTCTCGGCGTCGTTCTGGTTAGCGATCCAAGCGGCGGCTATTTCCTTGGCCTCAGCCGGAGCATGCTCGCCCACGGTGATCTGTTGCAACAAGCCTTCCAAACGTTTACGCATCTTCTCGTTCGCCAATTCCATACCCAAGCCGAACTCGCAGAAGTCCTCGAACAAAGAGTTTGCCCAAGCAGGACCTTGCCCCTTCTCGTTCGTTGTATAAGGAGTGGAAGGAACAGAACCGGAATAGATAGAAGAACATCCGGTAGCGTTAGCCACCATCTCGCGGTCGCCGAACAACTGGGTGATCAACTTCACGTACGGAGTCTCGCCACAACCGGAGCAAGCGCCTGAGAATTCAAACAACGGAGTAGCGAACTGTGAGTTCTTCACGTTAGACTTCACGTCTACCAAGTTTTGCTTAGAAGAAACGTTAGCTACGCAGTAGTTCCAGTTATCGGCCTCAGCCAACTGGCCTTCCAGCGGAACCATAGACAAAGCCTTGTTGCCCTTGAATCCCGGACAGATATCGGCGCAGTTACCGCAACCCAGACAGTCGAGAACGTCTACCTGCATACGGAACTTCATACCCTTCATAGCGGCTGGAGCCTTCACGTCCAACATAGCGAAGCTAGCGCCCTTCTGCTCCTCATCATTCAATACGAACGGACGGATAGAAGCGTGAGGACAAACGTAAGCGCATTGGTTACACTGGATACAGTTCGCCTCATTCCAAACCGGAACGAAAGCGGCCACGCCACGTTTCTCGTATTTAGCGGTTCCTTGCGCCCAAGTACCATCCTCGATGCCCTTGAATGCGGAAACCTTCAATAAGTCGCCATCCTGAGCGTTGATCGGACGAACTACCTCGTTGATGAAAGCGGGATCGTTGTTTACGACAGCCTCATCATCCGGAAGGTTAGCCCAAGCGGGATCAACCGTCAATTGGTTGTACTCGCCACCACGGTCTACAGCCGCGTAGTTCTTGTTAACCACGTCCTCGCCCTTCTTACCGTAAGACTTAACGATGAATTTCTTCATCTGCTCGATAGCCAAGTCTACAGGGATAACACCCGTGATACGGAAGAAAGCGGACTGGAGGATCGTATTGGTACGGTTACCTAAACCGATCTCCAAGGCGATCTGTGTAGCGTTGATATAATATACAGTGATATTCTTCTGAGCGAAGTAACGTTTTACCTTATTAGGCAAGTGCTTAGCCAACTCCTCGGCGCCCCAAACGGTATTCAACAAGAAGGTACCGTTCTCACGCAAACCACGAGTCACGTCGTACATGCGCAAATAAGCCTGAACGTGGCAAGCCACGAAGTTCGGGGTATTCACCAAATAAGTAGAACGGATCGGATGATCACCGAAACGTAAGTGAGAACAAGTGAAACCACCGGATTTCTTAGAGTCGTAAGAGAAATAAGCCTGACAGTATTTATCCGTGTTATCACCGATAATCTTCACCGAGTTCTTGTTAGCGCCTACCGTACCGTCGGCACCCAAACCGTAGAACTTAGCCTCGAACATACCCTCACCGCCCAAGGCGATCTCTTCCTTCTGAGGCAGAGAAGTGAAAGTAACGTCATCCACGATACCGATCGTGAACTGGTTCTTCGGCATCGGCAACGCCAAGTTCTCGAATACGGACAGGATCTGAGCCGGAGTCGTATCCTTAGAACCCAGACCATAACGGCCACCTACGATAACCGGAGCATCCTCCTGACCATAGAAGCAGTCTTTTACGTCCAGATACAACGGCTCACCGTTAGCACCCGGCTCTTTCGTGCGATCCAATACGGCGATACGCTTAGCGGTCTTAGGCACGGCAGCCAAGAAATGCTTAGCGGAGAACGGACGATACAAGTGAACGGATACCAAACCTACCTTCTCGCCCTTAGCGATCAAGTGATCGATAGCCTCACGAGCGGCCTCCGTAACAGAACCCATGGCGATGATCACACGCTCAGCGTCCTCAGCTCCGTAATAATCGAACAAACCGTATTTACGGCCTGTGATCTTGGATACCTCGTTCATATATTCTTCTACGATAGCGGGAACTGCCTCGTAGTACGTGTTGGAAGATTCTCTGTGTTGGAAGAAATGATCCGGGTTCTCGGCCATACCGCGAGCGACCGGTCTCTCCGGGTTCAAGGCACGGGCACGGAACTCAGCCAAGGCCTTCTGGTCGATAAGCGGAGCCAAGTCCTCATTCTCCAAAGCCTCGATCTTCTGGATCTCGTGAGAGGTACGGAAACCGTCGAAGAAGTTCACGAACGGCACACGAGACTTGATCGTAGCCAAGTGAGCTACACCGGCCAAGTCCATAACCTCCTGTACGGAACCCTCGGCCAACATGGCGAAACCTGTCTGACGAGCAGACATCACGTCTTGATGGTCACCGAAGATACACAACGCATGAGAAGCCAATGTACGAGCGGATACGTGGAAAACGCAAGGAAGCAATTCACCGGCGATCTTGTACATATTAGGGATCATAAGCAACAAACCTTGAGAAGCAGTGTAGGTTGTTGTCAAGGCACCAGCTTGCAATGAACCGTGAACAGCACCTGCGGCACCACCCTCTGATTGCATTTCCTGTACCATTACAGTCTCGCCGAAAATATTCTTACGTCCGGCTGCAGCCCATTCATCTACATATTCAGCCATTGTAGACGACGGAGTGATGGGGTAAATCGCGGCTACCTCGCTGAACATATACGAGATATGAGCAGCGGCCTGATTACCATCACAGGTTAAAAATTTCTTCTGTTTTGTCATAGACCTATAAAACTATTAGTATTAAAAAAGATTCTTACTTAATATAGAAAACCGAACAACCAAAGCGGGATCATGTTCCCCTCCCCGATCTCGGTCTTATCGACAGCATAGTACATATCCGGATTGTTCTTCACTTTCATGTTTTCCTCGATCCGGAAATTATACATCGTATTCACCAGAAAGTGGGCGTTCTTGATTCCTTCATTCAGCTTATTGTCTTTCAATAGTTGGTTATAAAAGAACGACTCACGCACCGCCCCGGCATTTACCTCCATCGGACGGATGGGGTACATCAGGTTCGAGTTATACATATATACCTTGGAGGGTTTCTTCGGAAAGGATTCGCCCACCGGATACAGCATATTCATCAAACGGGCATCTGTCAAATACTTGATATAGTTCATCACGGTGGCCCGGGATGTCTCGATATCCTTGCTCAACTGACTCACGTTTGGGGTACAAGGAGCGCTCGTAGCCAATAAGTAGAGTAGTTTGCGTAGCTTTGGCAGGTAGCTTTGTTCGATTTGTTTTATGTATAACACGTCCACCTCTAGCATCATGTTCATGGTCTTCAGCAGGTTCTCGGAGAAGTTGCGCTTTTCCAAGAAGAACGGATAAAAACCATGATGTAGATAATCTTGGAAATAAGCCATCGGCCTTACGACCGAGCAAATACGTTTGGCGATTTCCTGATGATTCTCTAATACCTCATCGAACGTGTACGCAGGAAACTGGTTCCCCGACATCAAGTTCAAGAACTCACGGAACGAGAACCCCCTAAGGTTATACGATACCACCTTGCCGGACAGGTCCGGATTCTCCTCTTTCAGACGCATTACCGACGAACCGGAGAAAACGATCTTCAAGTCCTCGAAATTATCATAGCAATACCGCAACTCTCTCGACCAGTTGGAATACTTAAATACTTGGTCTATCAACAACACCTTTCCGCCTTTAGCCCGAAACTCGGCGGCGAAATCAACGAGTGTACGCTCCGTAAAATAGAAATGATTTAAATTAATGTATAAGCATTCCTTATTATCGGCACCAAAATATTCACGGGCATAGTCTAACAAGAAAGTGGTCTTTCCGACTCCTCGCGAACCTTTAATACCGATCAACCGATCCTCCCAATTGATCTCATCCATCAATCCCCTTCGTACCGGAGAATACAGATGCTCTACCAGATATTTATGTGTTTTAAAGAATGCTTCCACCTACATAATTGGTAATTGAAAATTTGGAATTACCGATGCAAAGATAAACATCTTTTCTCATTTGCAATGCGGAGATTGCAATTTTATTGCAAAAAGTAAAGTTCAAACTAACAATTGCCTATCAACGTATTCTGTCTCGTAAAGACGGAGCACACTCCAGTCCTTACGAAACAAAAGATATTATTCAATGATCGAGATCCATCCGTAAGTATCCGGCTCGTCACCATACTGGATGGCACGTAGCTTATGATATAGTTTCTCGCAAACAGGACCCGGTTTGCCGTCTTTGGCGATAACAAAAGATTTGTTCTCATCCAAATCGTCGATTTGTGAGATCGGGGCGATAACCGCGGCGGTACCACACTCGGCAGCCTCGTCGAACGTAGCGATCTCCTCGAAAGGAACCGGACGACGCTCTACCGTCAAGCCCATATCCTCGGCCAATTGCTGCAAGCTCTTGTTCGTGATCGAGGGCAAGATCGAGTGGGATTGCGGAGTGATATAGCTATTGCCACGGATTCCGAAGAAGTTAGCCGGACCGCACTCATCCAGATATTTCTTTTCTTTCGGATCCAGATACAATACGGCGGCGTATCCCTTGGAATGAGCGATCTCGCCAGCTACCAAGCTAGCGGCATAGTTACCACCGACCTTGATCGTACCTGTCCCGTTAGGAGCCGCACGGTCATACTCACGAAGCACGCACACCTTCGAGGGCTGGAATCCACCCTTGAAATACGGACCTACCGGAGTGACAAATATCATAAACATATATTCGGGAGCCGGCTTCACACCCACCTGAGCGCCCAAGCCGATCATCAACGGACGAATATATAAAGCGGCACCGCTCTCATAAGGAGGAACAAAACGCTCGTTCAATTTCACGACCTTACGTACAGCTTCCTCGAACATCTCTACAGGCAACTCAGCCATCTTGATACCCCGGCTGGAAGATTGCATACGTTTAGCGTTCTCATCCATACGGAATACACGGATCTTACCGTCTTTTCCACGGAAGGCCTTCAAACCCTCGAAAGACTCTTGTCCGTAATGCAAGCAAGTAGCGGCCATGTGAATATTGATAATCTCGGATGAAGAAACTTCCAACTCACCCCATTTGCCGTCACGATAGTAGCATCTTACATTGTAGTCTGTCTTGATATAACCAAATCCCAGCTCAGACCAATTTAAATTTTCCATATCTATACAATTTGCTGTAATTAGTTTAAAATTAACAAATTACACTGTTAATAATATCGCTCAAAAGCAAAAACGCCCATAGCCGTCGCTATGGGAGATTTTGTGTACCGCAAATATACGCTAATTTATATATAGTTCGGCCTATAAACTAAAAAAAGCAAACGGAAGGCCACGGCTTTTTCATTTAACATTTCGTTAAAGTGGGGTTTCTTGTAAATTTTAACATGCGCTTTTGTTTTCGGTGGAAGGATTCCGGAAAACACGTACGACCTTTCCGGAAAACACGTACGACTTTTTCCAAAAACATGTACGTGTTTTCGCAGAAAGATTATCCTGTTTTTTTAAATACTGATTATCAGATTCTTATACACAAATTTCTCTCGTAAACTTATTGTGCGGAATTTCACTTGAGATTCATGCATTCCGGCCTGCCGAAACGGATGGGTAAATGAAAGAGCCGTGGCATGGATATATACAAATAGCGGATTAAAATCTATGTTACCAAGATTTTTGCTACATTCGCGTCAAAAATAATTAAAATATGAAAGTCATTGATCTGATAAGGGATAGTAAGAGTACCGCTTTTTCTTTCGAGATATTACCGCCGCTGAAAGGTAACAGTATCCAGAAGGTGTATAATGTAATTGACAAGTTGAAGGAATTCGACCCTAAATACATAAATATCACCTCCCACCATAGCGAGTTCGTCTATAAAACCTTACCAGACGGAAGTTTCCAGAAAGTAAACATCCGTAAACGTCCGGGCTCCGTAGCGATCGCTTCGGCTATCCAGAATAAATACGGTATTCCCGCCGTACCCCATATTATATGTAAAGGCTTTACGAAAGACGAGACAGAATACGCTTTGATCGATTTGAACTTCCTTGGCGTAAACAACCTCTTAATATTAAGGGGAGATATAAAGACCTTAGAGGCCTCCCAGCAAAACCCGGAGTTATACCACGATCATGCGACTGATTTGCAGCAGCAGGTAAATCATTTCAACGAAGGTATCGCGTTAGACGGTTCCAAGATAGACGGTATAGAGACTCCCTTCTCGTACGGCATGGCTTGCTATCCGGAGAAGCACGAGGAAGCGCCCAATATGGAATCTGATATCTATTACTTAAAGGAGAAAGTAAAAAATGGCGCTGAATATCTGGTAACCCAAATGTTCTTCGATAATGAAAAATATTATGCGTTCGTGGATCGTTGCCGTGCGGAAGGCATCACGGTTCCCATCATCCCCGGTATCAAACCGATCGTTTTCAAGAACCAATTAACGGTTCTTCCGAAGATATTCCGTGCGGATATCCCGGAGCCTTTCGCAACAGAATTACGTAAATGTAAAGATGATGCGGAAGCGAAAGAGGTGGGTGTGGAATGGTGTATACAGCAGTGCAAGGATCTGATCGTTCATGGTGTACCGAGCTTACATTTCTACACAATGATGGCCTCGGATAGCGTTTACAAAATAGCGAAAGAAATTTATTGAAATACAATAGGGGTTTTTGTACGCTGAGTTGTCTAATAGAAGTACACGATTGAACAATCATGTACTAAGTATGGTTATTTTTAAAATTCTAAGGTAATGAAATACATATTCTTTATTGGACTTGACTTGGTATTGTATCCGTTCTTAGTTTTACTCTACATATGTCAATTGATATTTACAAAACCTCGCGCTTTTTGATATCTGAATACTTTTCCGTAACTTCGTTCATTATTCTATAGAAAAGGAAATATCTCATGTATTTTAAAGATATCATCGGGCAAGAGGAAGTGAAGGAACGGTTGAGACAATCGGCTCGGACGGGGATCGTACCCCATGCACAGTTATTCACAGAGCAAGGGGGAGCCGGGGCGTTTCCGCTGGCTTTGGCTTACGCCCGTTATCTGAATTGTACGAACCGGACGGACACGGACGCTTGCGGACGTTGCCCGTCATGCCTCAAATATGACGAATTGGCACATCCCGATTTGCATTTCGTATTCCCGATCGTAGCCAAGAAAGAGAAAAAGAAAGAGGTCTGCGATGATTATCTCAGTGAATGGCGTGGGTTCCTCAAAGAACATCCCTATTTCAATATGGATGAATGGCTGGATTATATCGAGGCAGGAAACTCACAAGCGATCATCTATTCCAAGGAAAGCGATGAGATTATCCATAAACTGAGCCTAAAGATTTATGAGGCGGAATATCGTATCCTGATGGTTTGGTTGCCGGAGAAACTACATCCTACTTGCGCCAACAAGCTTCTGAAAATCATAGAGGAGCCTCCTATGAAAACGGTTATCCTTATGGTATCCGAGACACCGGACCTTATCCTCGGGACCATCCAATCCCGTGCGCAACGCATCCACATCCGTCCCATTGAGACCGATGCGATCATGAATGCCATGGTATCCCGTTTCGGGCTTTCGCCCAACGACGCTAAACACGTCGCTCACCTCTCCTCCGGAAGTTTTATCAAGGCGATGGAGGCGATTAGCTTGGGCGAGGAAAATAAATTCTTTCTGGAGCAATTCAAGGCCATGATGCGAAACTCATGGGCACGAAACGTAAAAGGCATGAAAGCGATGGCGGACGTCATGGCAGGGATCGGACGGGAACGACAGAAAAACTTCCTCTCCTATTGCCAGCATTTGATCCGGGAGAACTTCATGTACCGGTTCCAATCGCCGGAACTTAATTATATGAATCTGGACGAAGCTAGCTTCTCCGTTAAGTTCTCCCCTTTCGTCAACGAGCGAAACGTGATCGATTTGATGGAAGAATTGGCGAAAGCGGAACGCCATATCACACAGAACGTGAATGCCAAGATGGTCTTTTTTGATTTATCCTTACGAATTACCGTACTAATCAAAAGATAAGTCTTCAGATTTTCTTGTTACGCCAATTTCCTTTCCATAGATAGAAGAAAGAAGAAAGGATCATGATATTATATACATACTCCGTAGTCCAGCAAACCGCCACGTCCGCACGCAACCATACGGCGACATACAATATATATAATACGTACACGAATATGCTAGCCATATCGATTTCCAGCGCACGGCGGGTATTTCCTGTCCCCGATACGCTAAAGAAATAAATAAAACCGGGAACGGCGAAGAGATAAGAAGACAGCATCACCCACAACGAGGGGATCGAGCTAGCGATCAAGTCCGGGTTATCCGTATAAATACGCAATACGGTAGACGGGAACATAGCGATCAAGATACCGATCGGTAGCACGAACGCATAGCATAGCCCGATCATCCTCCGGCAAAGCGGAAGCACCCGGTCCGACTCCCCGGCGCCGATCAAGTTACTTACCAGCGAGCTGTTCGTGGAGGCGAAAGCATTCACGAACATAAACAGGAACGAGGAGATGCTACGTACCACATTCGTAATCGCCAACGGCCGCTCGCCCAGATGCTCCATAGCGATGAAGAAGATAAACCATCCCCCAAAAGCGATCCCGTGCTGGATCATCACCCAGATAGAGACGCTCAATATTTGTCCCAGCATCCTGAAATCCACTCTCGTAAAACGAAACAGACCGTATTTCTTATAGTCTACCTTCTTCCACGTATAAATCACGAAGAACATTACGGAGACAGCTTCCGAGATCGAGGAAGCGATAGCGGCACCCGCTATCCCCAAGACGGGGAAACCGAACTTACCGAATATCAAGATATAGTTCAAGACCACGTTGGTAAGCACCATCACCACCGAATTGGCCGTCAAGATCTTCGTATTCGTCGTACTCACGTAAAACGCACGGAACATCACCGCTATAAAAGAGAAGAAGAACCCGTACACCCGCCAGTCCAGATAGCTCATCGTCGCCCGATACACCTCTTCTGAGCCGATCATCCGGTGGAGCAGATAAGGCGTAAGCAGATTAGAGGCCGTAAACAACACCGCCGCCAGCAGAAAAAGGAATAGCCCGCCTTGCGTGAAAACCTCGCCGATCCGTTTATACTCCCCCTCACCGTTACGACGTGCCATCAGCACCTGAGCGCCTACACTGAAACCAAAACCCAGCATATAAATCACGAGATAATAGACTCCTGCCAAGGCGGAGGCACCTAGCTCGACCTCGCCGACACGTCCCAGATAAGCGGTATCCGTCAATCCGATCATATGCTCCATGAGCAAGCTGATTAATACCGGATACGTGATCTTTAGAATTTGTTTGTTCGTATATCGCATGATGAATCTTAAATAAAAAGGGAGGCAAAGGTAGTAATAAGATGCCAGTCACACAATATTACCTCCTGCGATCCGTTTCTTATCATATTACATTATTATACGAAGAGATATGGTTACAAAACTCATCATGGCCTGTATTTTGTCCGCTACGCTATTGAGCTGCAACGGGCAAAACACAAATACGATCAACTACGCTACCGTCGAACCCCTGCATATCAATCGTTTTGACAAGGATTTATTCCGGCTGATCGATACGGAAGATACCACCTTGCAACCCGAACTAATCAAACAATACCCGGAAATGCTGGATATCATCGGGAAAGGCATATTAAACCTGCAAACCATCGAGACTCCCGGCTTCTTCGAGAAAATGCGGAATTATTACTCGGAGCCTACCTTGAAAGGCTTGTATCGTGACGCTATCACCCAATATGATTCCGTGGAGGATATCGAGAAATCCTTGGGATACGGATTCGCCTATCTAAAGGAGAATTTCCCCTCGATGCAGATCCCTGCTATCTATATGCATGTATCCGGTTTCAACCAGAACGTATTGGTAGGCGATAGCCTGCTTTCCCTTTCCATCGATAAGTACATGGGAAAGGACTATCCCTTGTATCAAGATTTCTTCTATGACTCCCAGAAATTGAAAATGCAACGTGGACTCGTAGTCCCGGATTATCTGGCGGGGTGGCTCATGTCCGAATATCCTTTCGCGGGAAAAGAGAACGTATTGCTGGACCGGATGATTTACGAGGGAAAAATCAAATACCTGCTCTCGCAAGCCCTAGGCGTTCCCGATGCCGCCGAGCTAATGGGATACACCGAACAGGCCTACAACTGGTGCAAGGACAACGAAGGAACAATCTGGAAAGCAATCATCGAGCGCAAGCATCTTTATACCCCGGATCAACTGACAACTTCCCAGTATTTCGAGGATACCCCGGCCATTTTCCCCGAGAACGACGCTCCCGGGAATATCGGGACTTGGATAGGCTGGCAGATCATCAACCAGTACATGAAGGAGACGGGATCTACCCCGGAGGCGTTGATGCAAAACAACGACGCCCAAGAAATCCTAACCGCCTCAAAGTACAAACCCCTATAAACAGGAAAACCGCCCTATTCTCACGAACAAGACGGATAACCTAATCTAACTTAATTCTAATACCATGAAAAACACTATATCTTAATAACAAGGCTTTTTAAAAAAGGTTCAATGGAATGAGATTTTAAACCTCTTATTTACCTTGGTTGTTGTAACAGGAAACGAAAACAAGGTGAGTCCGATGGATAATGATCTCTTAGATATAACAAAATTGAGGCGCTGGCGGATCTGGAAATTGAAACTTATTGACGCCAGACTTTATTTTGTAAGCATTTTCGTGGGATTGCTGACCGGGTTGGTAGCGGTACCTTATCACTATCTGCTCCAGCAGTTATTCAATAGCCGGAAACTTTTTTTCGACGGTCATTACCCTTGGTATTTCCATGTCTTGTTCTTCTTCACGCTATGGGGTATATTGCTTTGCGTGAATTGGATGGTCAAGAAGATGCCGCTGATTACCGGTGGGGGCATTCCCCAGACACGGGCGGTTATCAATGGCAGGATCACTTATAAAAACCCGTTGACACAATTAATCGCCAAGTTCACGGGAGGGATATTAGCGATCAGCGCCGGCCTGTCCCTTGGTCGTGAGGGGCCGTGCGTACAGATCGGATCTTACGTGGGGAATATCATTTCCAAATGGGGACACGTATTGGCTGGAGAGCGCAAGCAACTTTTGGCCGCCGGCGCAGGTGCCGGATTGGCCGCCGCTTTCGCCGCTCCCCTCGCTTCCTCACTTTTGGTGATCGAGTCCATCGAACGGTTCGACGCTCCCAAGACCGCCATTACCACCTTGCTGGCAGGGGTCGTGGCGGGAGGCGTAGCGAGCTTGATTTTCCCCTTCAACCCCTACTCGCAGATTAGCGCTATTGCCCCGCAGGCTACTTTTATAGATCAACTGAAGTTGTTCTTATTTCTGGCCGTGGTTATTTCCGTCTTCGGGAAAATTTACTCGATGTTTACCCTTTGGTGCAAGGATTTCTTTACCAGACTGAAGCATCCTCCTTATATGAAGATGTTGTACCTGCTTATCATAGCGTATACGATCTCATTGACGGAGATCGACTTGACAGGAGGAGGCGAGCAATTCCTTATCATGCAAGCGATGCATGGATATCACCCCGTTTTATGGATAGCGGCGATGATGCTCATCCACTTGATATTCACGTCTCTCTCTTTCTCCTCCGGACTGCCGGGAGGGAATTTCATTCCTACACTAGTTACCGGGGGATTGTTCGGGCAGATCATCGCCTTATTATTGGTGAAGTATGGTTTCATTGAAACGGAGAGCATCAGCTATATCATGTTAATCAGCATGGTAGGTTTCTTGGTGGCGGTAGTCCGGACACCACTGACGGGTATCGTCTTGATTACGGAGATAACCGGGCATCTGGATGTATTCTACCCCTCTATCATTGTCGGCGGGCTTACGTATTACTTCACGGAAATGCTACAGATAAAGCCCTTTAACGTGGTTCTCTATGACGAGATGATCTCGACTCCAGCCTTCCGTACCGAAGGGCGTTCCAGCCTGTTCGTAGAGATCATGACAGGTGCCTATTTCGACGGGAAGGAGGTAGATCACCTCACCCTCCCCCAACGTTGTATCATCAAGACTATTCACCGGGATCGCAAGGACTTGGCTCCCGCCGGACAGACCCTTATCCCCGGTGATCAAGTAGAGATCGAGATCGATTCGCAGGATATCGAGAAGCTGTATGAGCCGCTGATTAGCATGGCGAACATCTATTAATCGCAGACCTGCCAATCGCCTCGAAAAGAAATGCCACACCAAGAATCCCCCGGTGTGGCACATCAACAAAACGCTACATTATCAGAAGTTATATTGAGCGGAAACATTAAGTCGGTTGGCGTGGCGGGTCATATCGTTGAAATCGGTACGCCAGCCTCTCAAGTACTCGGCGCCGACTTGCAGATTAGCGTTCACGTTCCAGAAAATGTTGGCTACCAAGTATTGACCGTAGCGGTATTGATCCGACGGGGTAACCGGGTAATCATTCTCGCTGTATAAACGAGTCTGGCTATAGGTGCTGGAGACGAATACCTTCGGCGTGATATTATACTGCAAGCCAGCGTACCAACCCATCATCGGAAGCACTTGCATCTTGCCTTTGGCCTCGGGATCCGGAACCAGATCCACGTCCAGATTACTGATATCATTCAAGAACTGGCTGATCCCCCGGCCGTAAGTAGCCTGACCGTAGAAGTTCAGCTTGCTCGTCACATTGAACGTAGAGGCGGCAAACACGCCCCATCCGGCCTTAGACTCGGCCCGTTGCGCCACCAAGTTCTCGTACGTCATATTACGTACGATACCAGCTACACGGATATGGCTGCTCTTATTCCAAGCGTATTGGATATAGGCAGGGAAGTTCGGCATACGTTGGTTACTGATATTCACGCTTTGGTTCGTGATGCCATCCACCACTGGCATCTCGATACCTACACCCGCTTTCCATCCCTTACCGAAAGCACGCTCATAGCGTAACAGGGTGGCACGGCTGAAAACCTGTCCGGCAGGCCCCGCATAATCGATCGAGGGCGGAAGGGCGGCCAGATCCATGAAGGTACTATAATCGTAACCCATCGTGAAACCAAGGAAAGACACATAGGCGTTCTGGAGCTCGAAGACCTTGCTGCCTCCCCGGAAGTTACCCGCCGTATACACGACGAAATCCCCGAGGTGTTTGGTACGACCCACTAATTTCAAGAATATCGTACTGGTAGTAGCGTCCATCTGGAACTGGTTACGGACGTAGTTCTGCCCACCATTCGGGATCATGGACGGATAGAAATCGACATCATCCGAGATCCCGCCGAAATCATACTCCGCCGTAGCCTTCACGTAACCGCCGATACCCAAGGCGAAACGTCCCTTACGATCGGTCAATACGAAGCGGGGGGCTTTCGGGTCGTGGAAACGAGGGCTCTGCGTCTCATTCATTATCCTCACGATTTCATCACCTGCCTTGTCTTGGCTGACAAGGACTATCGAATTTGGCGCGTCATCCTCGATGACCACCTTTTGAGCCTTAGCGGGAGCCGATAAGAATCCCATACCTAGCAGTAATACTGCTCCTTGTACAAATAGTCTCATAAATGTGTTTTGTTTAGATTAATTACCTACCTTGAACAAGGCTATAAAGAAAAGGTTCTGATTTTAACAACCCTACGAGCACTTTTTCCACCCTATTGCCCGTTCAAAAAATATTCATATATTTGCGGAATATATTACTTGGGATGAGAAGATTTTTATTGTTCATACTCGCTGTTCTTTACCTCGGGGTTTCCTCCGGGTTTGCGCTGAATTACCATTATTGTATGGGTAAGTTGGCGGAGGTGAGCTTGCAGTATCTTGACACTTGCCCCAGTTGTGGTGAGGCGGGCACGTCCCATAAGTGCTGCTCTACCGAGACGGAATATGTTAAGTTATCCGTCGATCAGGATGTGGCGAATACGCTCGTGCAACTGTCCGCTCCTGTCGCTGTAGTTTTGTTGTTCGATCTACTCGACTCCTATAAGATCGCCGGGCGAGACGAGACAACACGTTCCAATCCCTTTATTAATCCACCCAAGGAGAATAGCGCTATCCCGTTATTCGTCCATCATTGTACTTTTTTGATTTAGCGTATAGGCTTCCTTTTTAAAAGGCGATTTACGTCTGTTTACGCACGAGTACCGGCGTAATCTATTGCGAGTACTGGAGTAATCCACCGCAAGTACCGGAGTAATCCATTGCAAATACTGGAGTAATCCATTGCGAGTACTGGCGTAAAGCATCACGAGTACTCATGTGATCGCTTGCCTTCAAAGACGAACAAATAAGCGTTCTCATATGTTTTCAAATCATAAAAGCTCATTCAAATGTTAAATAGAATCATTCGTTACTTCCTTGAGAACAGGGTGGTAACCTTACTTTTACTAGTGCTGATTATCGTATGGGGCATCTCCACGTCTCCCTTCAATTGGCACGGGGGGATCATTCCCCGGAATCCGATTCCGGTAGATGCCATCCCCGACATCGGCGATAACCAGCAGATCGTGGCCACAGAATGGATGGGCCGCTCGCCGAAGGATATACAGGACCAGATCACTTATCCGCTGACCACCTCTCTTTTAGGTATCCCGGGAGTGAAGACGATCCGTAGTTCCTCCATGTTCGGGATGTCCTTCATATACATTATCTTCGATGACGATATAGAGTTCTACTGGAGCCGTTCCCGTATATTGGAGAAGCTGAACTCCCTGCCTCCGGGAACTTTGCCGGAAGGCGTGCAGCCTACCTTGGGACCGGACGCTACCGCCCTCGGGCAGATCTATTGGTATACGCTGGAAGGACGGGACCCCAAGACCGGTAAACCTACCGGAGGCTGGAACGCCGAGGAGTTGCGTACGATACAGGATTTCTACGTCAAGTACACCTTATCCTCCGCCGAGGGGGTATCCGAGGTTGCCTCGGCGGGCGGTTTCGTGAAGGAGTACCAGATCGAGTTGAACCCGGATGCCATGTACGCCTTCAACGTCTCCGTGATGGATATCATGAGCGCCATCAAGAAGAACAACCTCGATATCGGCGCCGAGACGATGGAGATCAACAAGGTGGAGTACCTGATCCGGGGCTTGGGGTATATCAAGAATGTAAAAGATATAGAGAATGCCGTCATCACCGTTCGGGAAGGCGTACCGGTTCGTATATCGGACGTGGCGTTCGTGAATATCGGTCCCGGAACCCGACGGGGAGGGCTGGACAAGGAGGGTGTGGAGGCCGTGGGCGGAGTGGTAGTAGCCCGCTATGGCTCCAACCCCTTGGAGGTTATCAATAACGTAAAGGCGAAGATCAAGGAGATGGAACCGGGATTGCCCCAAAAGGTACTGGCGGACGGGACGGTCTCCAAGGTAACCGTCGTGCCGTTCTACGACCGTACGGGGCTTATCAAGGAGACGATCGGGACGTTGGAGACCGCCCTCTCCCACGAAATATTGATCTGCGTGATCGTCATCATCGTGCTGGTACTCAATCTGAGGGCCTCTATCGTTATCGCCAGTATGCTACCGATAGCGGTGCTCGCCACGTTCATCATCATGCGTTATACGGGGATAGCGGCGAATATCGTGGCTTTATCGGGTATAGCGATCGCCATTGGCGTGATGGTGGATGTAGGGGTCGTCTTCGTGGAAAGTATCATCCGTTACCGGGAGATGCCCGAGAACAGGCATATACAGGGGGGAAAGGCGTTTGTCAACCTTATTTATAAGGCGGTAAGCGAGGTGTCCGGGGCAATCAGCACAGCGATGATCACGACGATCGTCAGCTTCCTCCCCGTCTTCACCATGGAGGCGCAGGAAGGGAAGATGTTCTCGCCTTTGGCCTATACCAAGACATATGCTTTGGCTTCCGCCTTCGTGCTGGGATTGATCTTGCTTCCTTCCCTATCGTATTGGTTGTTCTCGATAAAGATCCATTCAAGGCAGATACGGAAAATACTGAATTACCTGTTGATCGTGGCCGGAATCGCCTTACTTATTATTTATGGAAGTATTCCGGCTATCGGGCTAACGGCAGTCGGGGTGAATAATCTATTGTCCGGTTATTGGAAGAAGCCTCAAATGAGCACTTATATCAATATCGGTATCACCCTCTTTGTCACGATCTATTACCTATCCGAGGAATGGTTGCCGATGGGGCCGCAAAAAGGGATGCTCGCCAATATATTGTTCGTGGCGGGTTGCGTAGCCATCATCCTAAGCATCCTGTGGCTGCTCGTTATTTATTATGAGAGGATATTGCGCTGGTGCTTGGATAACCGCTGGAAATTCATGTTGATTCCGGGAGCTACCATCGTATTCGGTTTCTGGATATGGAGAGGCATCGGACAGGAGTTTATGCCTAGCCTGAACGAAGGTTCTTTCCTACTGATGCCGACTAGCATGCCGCATTCCGGTATCGAGCAAAACCTTGATTATATAGAGGCGCTCGACAAACGGCTGGCCTCTATCCCCGAGGTGGAGACCGCCATCGGTAAATGGGGCCGTGTAAACTCCGCCCTCGATCCAGCGCCGGTACAGATGTTCGAGAATACGATCAACTACCGTCCGGAATATATCCTGAATGAGGACGGGAAAAGGGAACGTTTCAAGGTAAACCGGCAAGGGGAGTATCTCCTAAAAGATGGAGGCGTATATAACCCCAAAGACGGTTTCCGGCTGATTCCCTCAGACAGCCTGATCCCAGACGCTAAAGGCGATTACTTCCGCCAATGGCGACCGGAGATCAAGAACACGAACGATATCTGGCAACAGATCGTGAACGTCACCCATCTTCCGGGATTGACTTCCGCCCCGAAGCTGCAGCCTATCGAGGCCCGTCTCGTCATGTTATCCACCGGTATGCGTGCCCCGATGGGTATCAAGGTGTATGGCCCGGATCTGGAGACGATCGAGAAAGCCGGAAAGGCGATCGAGAAGGCATTGAAAGAGGTACCCTCCGTTATCCCCTCTTCCGTATTTTACGACCGTGCGGTAGGCGCCCCTTATCTGGAGATCGAACTGAACCGTGAGAATATGGCCCGTTACGGCGTAAACGTGGAGGACTTGCAAGAGATATTAAGTGCCGCTGTCGGTGGCATGGTACTGACCCGCACCGTGGAAGGCAGGGAACGTTTCCCGGTGCGCCTACGCTACGCTCGTGAGCTTCGAGATAATCCGGAGGCGCTAGGTATGATCCTCGTACCGACCGCCACTGGGGCGCAAGTCCCGCTTAAAGAGCTAGCCGATATCAACTATACCCGTGGAGCGCAGATGATCCAAAGCGAGAACACTTTCTTGGTAGGCTACGTCATCTTCGACAAACTGGCGGGGAAGGCGGAAGTGGATGTCGTGAAAGAGGCTTCCCGCATCCTTGAGCAACAGATAAAGGAGGGCGAGTTGAACCTTGATCCCGGCGTATCCTATAAGTTCGCCGGCAATTACGAGCAGCAGGAGCGTGCCACCAGCCGGCTGATGATCGTCGTTCCCCTCGCCTTGTTGATCGTCCTGCTGGTTCTATACTTTCAATTCAAGACGGTCACTGCCTCACTGATCCATTTCTCCGGGGTGTTCGTGGCCTTCGCCGGAGGTTTTATCTTGCTATGGCTTTACGGACAGGATTGGTTCATGAACTTCTCCATCGCCGGAGAGAATATGCGGGATCTTTTCCAGATGCACACGATCAATCTGAGCGTGGCAGTCTGGGTCGGTTTCATCGCCTTGTTCGGTGTGGCTACGGATGATGGGGTATTGATGGGAACCTACATCCATCATGTATTCCTCGAGCGAGACCCCCGCACCAAGCACGATATCCGGGAAGCGGTAGTAGCCGCCGGACTGAAACGGGTACGCCCAGCGGCCATGACTACAGCCACTACCCTGATCGCTTTACTCCCCGTACTTACCTCTACCGGTAAGGGGGCGGATATCATGGTACCGATGGCTATCCCTACGTTCGGAGGAATGCTGATCCAGAGTATGACCATGTTTGTCGTTCCCGTCCTGCAATGCTGGTGGCGGGAGAACGCTATAAAGAAAGAACAAAAGAATAAAATTCAAGAGGAGGTAACGACTTATGAGATATAAAAGAATCAGATCAATCATCATGGCAGGTGTACTGGGGATGCTAAACGTCCTTTTCGCTTACTCCCAGCCGGCCGATAGTTTAGGCTATTATCTGGAACTGGCAGCACGTAACAATCCGCAGATCAACGCCGACTTCTCCCTGTATAAGGCATCTTTGGAGAAAGTCCCGCAAGCCGGAGCCTATCCGGACCCGGAACTGGAGATCGGTTTCTTCCTGAAACCGATGGAGATCTTGTCCGGAAAGCAAATAGCGGATTTCACCTTGATGCAAATGTTCCCTTGGTTCGGTACCCGGAAGGCGGCCCGCAACGAGGCGACCGAGATGGCCCGGATGGCTTACGAACAATTCCGTAACAGTCGCAACAACCTGTATTACGAGGTGAAGAGTCAATGGTACCAGCTTTGCAATATCAGCGAGCAATATAAAAATACGCAGGCGAACCTTCGTCTGCTAGACCAGTTGGAACAGTTGGCATTGAACCGCTTCTCCGCTCCGTCGGCGAAGGCGGGCGGTTCCTCCGTCTTACCCTCCCCCGTATCTTCTGCTCCATCGACTCCTCCCGCCGTATCCGGTGGAGGTATGTCGGGTATGGGAGGCAGTAGCATGGGAAGCCCTACGGTACAAAGCACGGGAGCATCCGGTAGTACGATGTCCGGAATGTCCGGCGGTAGCCCTATGGGTGGAGGCTCTATGGGAAGTGGCAACTCCATGGGCGGAATGTCGGACGTATTGCGAATCCAGATGGAGAAGGTAGAACTGGAGAATACGCTAGCCTCCTTGTTATCGCAACGGAAAACGGCCGAGGCTGCTTTTAATACGTTGCTCAATCAGTCGCTAGCTACCCCGATTTCCGTCCCCGACTCGTTGGAACGGCTTCCTCTCTCATGGGGTGAGTCGATGGCTCTTGACAGCGTCATCTCCAACAACCCCATGCTTACCATGCTGGAGGCGGAAGGAAACGCTTACCGGGCCAAGGCGGAGATGGACAAGAAAATGAGTTACCCCATGCTAGGTATCGGCCTCCAGTATTCCTTGATCGGGAAGAAACCGGAAGATATGTCTATGGGCTCTATGTCCGGTATGAACGGAAAGGATATGTTCATGCCCATGCTAAAGATCAGCCTTCCTATCTTCCGTAAGAAATATAACGCACAGCAACGGGAAAGCAAGCATTATTGGAAATCCAGCGAGTTGAAGTACGAGAACACGATGAACCAACTGCAAGCCGAGTATATCCGTATTACCCAGCAATTGGAAGATGCCGCACGGAAAATCGATTTGTACCAGAAACAATACGATCTATCGTTGGCCACCTACCAACTGATCGTCCGGGAATTCTCGACAGGAAGTACGACCTTGACCGACGTGATCCAAGTGGAGCGACAAATGTTGGACTATCACTTGAAGAAAAGCGAAGCGATAGCGGAATATAATACCCAAATCGCCGGAATCGAGAAATTAATATCCACCTCTGTAAACGAATAAGAAAATGAAAAATATAAATGAAACCGTAAAATCCAAGTACCTGATATATATCCTGTTCCTAGCGGGCGGCCTCTTGTTGGGCTGGCTTCTGTTCCATAACTCCGATACCGACAGCCATACGTCACAAGCGAGCGAGACCGGCACGGAAGTTCACGACCCTACGCATGGCCACGACCTCCAACAGAACGAGGCCGGCGAGTGGACTTGTTCCATGCATCCCCAAATTCGCCAAGACAAGCCGGGTAAATGCCCTATCTGCGCCATGGATTTGATCCCTGTACGTAAGAGCTCCTTCTCCGACAAGGCCATCGATCCCAACGCCATTCAGCTTTCGGAAGAAGCAGCAGCCTTAGCGGACGTACAAACCTCCAAGGTATCCCGCCAGAATCCGGTCAAGCAAGTCCGTTTATACGGCAAGATCGTACCGGACGAGCGTAGCCTGCAATCTCAAACAGCCCATGTAAGCGGACGCATCGAGAGCTTGAACGTTGATTTCACGGGTGAGACGGTGCGTGCCGGACAGACCCTCGCTACCCTCTACTCCCCAGAGCTTTTCACCGCCCAGCAAGAATTGTTGGAAGCGATCCGCATGGGACAATCTCAATTGATACAGGCCGCCCGTGAAAAACTATATTTATGGAAGATGACAGATGCCCAGATCGCCGCTATCGAGAAGTCCGGCTCTATCTCCCCGGTTGTAGAGATCAAGTCGAACACGAGCGGTATCGTCCTGTCCAAGCGGGTAAGCCAAGGTGATTATGTATCCCAAGGAGCTATCCTTTTCGACGTGGCGAACCTCACGAAGGTATGGGCCTTGTTCGACGCTTTCGAGGTGGATCTCCCTTTCCTTAGCAAAGGTGATCCGGTGGAATTTACCCTGCAAGCGCTACCCGGCAAGAAGTTCTCGGGTAAGATCTCTTTCATCGACCCGATCTTGAACACGACGACCCGTACCGCCAAGGTCCGTGTAGAGGTACCGAACGCCTCTTTGGAGCTCAAGCCCGAGATGTACGCCACGGCAAACGTAAGCGCCCCGCTCCGCAACTATAAGAACGAGATCGTCGTACCGCAAACCGCTGTGCTCTGGACGGGTAAACGTGCTATCGTGTACGTAAAGCAACCGGATACGAATACCCCCGCTTTCTTGATGCGTGAGGTGGAGCTAGGCCCTTCCCTTGGTAACTCTTATGTTATCTTGAATGGCTTGCGAGAAGGTGAGGAAATCGTAACCAACGGAGTCTTCGCCATAGACGCCAGCGCACAGCTGGAGGGAAAAACTTCCATGATGAATAACGGCGACGAGCCCGCCAAGCCTATGATTGGGCATGAGGGGCATATGATGCATGCGCAAAGCGCCACGGGGGTAGCCTCCGAGCATGCCATGTTCGGTGTCAAAGGCTCTTGCGATATGTGCAAGGAACGTATCGAGAAAGCGGCCAAAGGAGTAAATGGTGTGTTATCCGCTCATTGGGACAAAGATACCCAGATGATCCATCTCCAGTACGATCCCCAAAAGACCTCCCCGAAAGCGATCAGCAAGGCGATCGCTAAAGTAGGCCATGACACGGATATGGATAAGGCGGATAAAGCCGTATATGATAAGCTACCAGCTTGTTGCCACTATAGATAAAGTATTGGACATTCGGGGGTGTGTCAAAAGTGTGAACATGGCACGCAGATAACGCTGATTGAGCAGATGACCGCAGATTTATGATATGAAAATCAATATATTATCTGCGTAAATCTGCTAAATCTGCGTGCCATAATACCAACTTTTAACACACCCTCCTTATTAGTAAAGATTCCAACGAAAAGAAGCGACTGCTTTAGCGGGAACCTCGTAGGTAAACGAACGTTCGCCACTGTTTACCGTTATATTTTTAGTCCCGTCCGTATTATTTAGTAATACGAGCGCTTCCGTTCCATCTAAATTCTCGAAGGCGGAATACATAATCCCATCAGCCGTATACCCTTTAGAGCCGATCCGTACTGCCCCCGGTTTCACCACAGAGGATAAATGACCGATAATATAATAATGAGAATTCCGGGTAATCGTCTTATAATCCGAGCGATCGATATCCACGGCACCATAACAAGTCTGGCAACCACCCTCTCGGTTCGGTCCCCGCTCGTTGTCCAGCATCAAGTTCCATACGATAACTGCCTTACACCAGTTATTCACCGTACCCAAGGCCGTCTCCTCCATATCTTCCATCAAGCGTTTCTCTAAGTTACGTCCATCATTCCACATGCCGATAGAAGTTTCCGTAAATATTAATTCTTTATCGGGGAACTTGCCGTTTACGTTATTCAACTCCTCCCGGTCGCCCCCGTAATTATGGTAAGCGGCACCTGTCAGGAAAGAAGCGGCATTCTCATCCTCGTAGATTTTCATCGGATAGCCTTGCTGCTCCAACATATTATCGTAATTGTAATTATGGTCGAAAGCGTAGATCTTCGTCTTGAGGCCAGTCTCTTTCAGTTTAGGGCCTAGAGCGTCACGCACGAAAGAGAGTTGCTCCTCCCATCCCATAAATAAGGAAGCGGAATTTCCTCGGTTCAAAGGTTCGTTTTGGGGAGTTATCGCCTCGATAGGAATCCCCTCGGCCTCCATCGCCTGTATCCATTTCACGAAATAGGTAGCGTAATCTTGATAATAGGCGGGATTCAGCTGTCCGCTAGTCCATGACTCGAACGGGCGCAAATCCATTAAGTTATCCACCTTCATCCATCTTGGACAAGTCCAAGGCGATCCCAAGATTTTTATAGAAGGGCTGATCGCCAAGATCTCCTTCAAGATCGGTATCACATACTCCTTCTCCTCGCTCTGCAAGGCGAAATTCTCGACACCCTTCGTGTCACAACAAGTATACTCACTTAAAGAAAAGTCCGAGCAGCCAATCGAGATACGGATATAGCTATACCCCATCCCCTCCGTATCAGAGAAAGTCTCTTTCAGGAAAGCTGTCCGATCCTCGGGAGCCATCCGCATCAAGTTATAGCAGGTAGAGCCTGTCACGGCGGCGCCAAAGCCATCCATCGTCTGATAGCGCACCGAAGGGTCTATCGTTATCACGGAAGGCGAGGCGGCTTGTTTGTCCCCCAAGGCGATCTCACTTCTCACGAAATCTTTCGCACGATCGTTTGTCGTGACATACACCGTTACATTGTCCGAGGTCTTCGCTCCAGAACATGCGTTCAAGCAAATCAAGACCATTAATAAAGAAAAGAGAACCATACGTATTAAATTAAATAGTTTATCGAATTACCGGGTTTCTGAACCTTTCAAGATCGCATTCACGTGATTCTTTAAGATGTGGAAGGCAGGAGCGGCCATCGATCCATGATCATATCCGTCCAACTCATAGATATAAGTATTCTTATGTCCGGCCACTTTCATCATACGCCAAAAATAGGCGTTCTCCTCATAGCGGCCCAGCATCTCCATCTCCCGGTCGCCCGAGACGATAATCAATGGAGGAGCGTCAGGACGTACGTAAAACAAAGGGGCGAACTCGTCGATACTCGGTTGGGTATCTTTCATCCCCTTCGCCTGCCGATAAGCGAAATGGCTGATCGCATGACCGCTGAAAGGGATTAATGCAGCGATGGAATCAGCATCTATCCGGTACTTAGTCAACCACTTCTTATCCAGTCCGACCATATTTGTTAAATAACCTCCAGCGGAATGACCTGAGACAAAGATTTTACGCCTATCCCCACCATACTTCTCAATTTCGCTGAATGTCCAAGCGACAGCGGCGGCGGCGTCATCGATACAATCGCTCAACGTGGCTTTGGGTAGCAGACGGTAATTTACGGCGATAACGGCTAATCCGCAGTTCTTCAATTCCTCCGGGATGAATTTGCTACCTCCCGACAAGCCGCCTCCGTGAAACCAGACTACCGTAGGGAAGTCTTTTGCGTTCTCGGGATAATAAAGATCCAATTTACAACGTTCCACCGCATATGGATTTTTCGATTGGGTATAAGAGATATCTCTGACTATTTTATAGTCTTGATCTTGCGCCGCAAGGATATTACAGATAAACAGACTAAATAGAAATAAATAGATTTTCTTCATGATATTAGATAATAGATTTAATACATCAAATTTAATATAAAAAAAGGAGTCACCCCTTACGGACTGACTCCTCTCCATCGGCTATCGCCTTGCTTCAAGACGGCGGCTACCTACTCTTCCACTGTTACGCAGTACCATCGGCGTGACGAGGCTTAACTTCTCTGTTCGGAATGGGAAGAGGTGGATCCCTCGTGCTATAGCCACCTTAATTTCATTATCAAGATTTTGACCGGACATCAATCCGAAGAGACCAGCTTCGCCTTATCGCCTTAAAATATATCAACCTTCACGTGAGGAAAGTCCCGGGCTATTAGTACCACTCGGCTCGGACGTCGCCGCCCTTACACCTGTGGCCTATCAAGGTCATCGTCTATAACCACCCTTGAGGGAGATCTAATCTTGAGGCCGGCTTCGTACTTAGATGCTTTCAGCACTTATCCGATCCGTACTTAGATACCCGGCGGTGCCCCTGGCGGGACAACCGGTAAACCAGTGGTACGTCCAACACGGTCCTCTCGTACTAGTGTCAGAGCCCCTCAAATCTCCTGCGCCCACGATAGATAGAGACCGAACTGTCTCACGACGTTCTGA
>OGYA01000069.1_pt1 | contig 71042 bp, 105 predicted proteins | sample 1576401 | NCBI WGS metagenome assembly OGYA01 (sample SAMEA3541485, study PRJEB24748) | human gut metagenome | biome: human gut; feature: human-associated habitat; material: faeces | place: China | collected 2012 | reverse complement strand
GCGGAAAGGCCAGGGAAGGCGTGACGGTTTACCGCCATGCAGACGGAGGATGCCTGGAAGAGGTAAAAGAGTGCATCAGCCGATATATTGAGGAAGGATACCGGCACATCCGCTGTCATATGGGGACCTACGGCGGGAACTTCGACGGCAGGCGCCAGCAGATGGTAAAACCGGAGGGGGCACCGGAAGGCGCGTATTTCCATCCGAAAATGTATATGGACAGTGTAATCCGCCTGTTTGAGCAGGTGAGGAAGGATTTTGGATGGGAGCTTGAGGTCATGCACGATGTTCATGAGCGGTTATCACTGGCAGACACCCTTGCTTTTACAAAGGAACTGGAACCATTTAAGCTGTTTTTCCTGGAGGATTCTCTGGCTCCTGACCAGGTAGGGTATTATAAGTATATGAGGGAGCAGACAACTGTGCCCTTTGCCATGGGAGAGCTGTTTACCAATCCGGCTGAGTGGAAAACCATTATCCAAAACCAGTGGATTGATTTCATAAGGGTGCACTTAAGCGATATAGGAGGTATAACCCCTGCTGTAAAGCTGGCTCATTTCTGCGATGCATACGGCGTGCGGACCGCATGGCACGGTCCCAATGATCTGTCACCGATTGGAATGTGCGCGCAGATGCATCTGGACCTGAACAGCCATAACTTTGGAATACAGGAGTTCTCCGGTTTTACCCAGGAGGAAGAGGCTGTATTCCCGGGCTGCCCGAAAATCAGGGATGGGTACGCATATGTGGACGACACACCAGGCATTGGTGTTGGCTTTGATGAGAAGGAAGCCGCCAAATATCCGGCAGTGGATATGGATCACAGCTGGCTGTTTGCAAGACTGCCTGACGGGACGGCTGTAAGGCCATAGGATGGACAAAGGAGTCCTTGACAAGCACGGATACCTGCAATAATATAATCTCATAGGCCAGTGCGCGTTCTGTGAGCCTGGCCAATTGCTTAAGGAGGATACGGGACATGTTAAGTGCAGGGATAAAGGCACCGGATTTCACATTAAAAGATAAGGACGGAAAGGAAGTTAAACTGTCTTCTTTTCTTGGCCACAAGGTGGTATTGTATTTCTATCCAAAGGATAACACGCCCGGATGCACCAGGGAGGCATGTGCCTTTGCAGGCGCGTACATTGGATTTAAACAGAGGAACGTGGAGGTCATAGGCGTCAGCAGGGACAGTGAGAAGTCCCATGCCAACTTCGCCGCCAAGCATGAACTTCCCTTCATCCTTCTGTCCGATCCGGAGCTTACTGCCATCCAGGCATACGATGTGTGGAAGGAGAAAAAGCTTTACGGCAAGGTTTCCATGGGAGTGGTGAGAAGTACCTATGTAATAGATGAGAATGGCGTCATCGAGAAGGTGTTTGAAAAAGCAAAGCCGGATACCAATGCCCAGGAGATACTGGATTATCTGGATGGTAAGGCGGAATAGAAAAGCGGAACAGGTAATATAGACCAATAAAATGCGGATCAGGAAAAGGCAGGCGTATCATGAACGTCTGCCTTTTCGGGTGCGCCCGGCGCGCCCTTTCCTGGTGCCAGCGGTCCGGGTCTTTTTAAATTCCTGTATCACATGTTCAATTTCGTTATAATCCCGTTCAAACAGGGCGTCGCTTATCTGCTTTGACAGTATTTCTTCAGGTATCTTTTCTGCGATTTTATCAATGACGAATTGCTTGCTCTTTTCCTTGTATTTAGGCATATCGTTCAATTCCTGGATATGGGCCAGCTCCGGCCGCCAGAGGATACTGAGCTTTTTCCTGAGATTTACCCCGGGATTTGGCCTGGCCTCCCTGAGAAGATAAAAGTCCGCCTGTCCGGCCACCTGCTCCACGGTGATGATTCCCCACCATTCAGGGACATGTTCTTCGATGTGCAGGGCATGGCTGGAGCCGGCCGCCACATAATTCCTGTCGTAAAACTGGTCATAGTCTTTTACCTGGCGTTTCAGACGGGCATAGGTGTCGGCGTCACTCTTAATTTCGATACCTGCCACCAGATCCGGCAGAACCATGACGATATCCGCCCTGGATTTTCCTATCTGTTTTTCTTCCAGAATACGTATTTTTCCGTACATCTCCTCCAGAAAATCAAAGAGAGGCTCCCGTATATCCTTATCGTAGAGCATGGCTTCACAGCTCCTATTCTTTCAGACGTTTTACAGCCACGCTGAATAGAAGCATGCCTGCGCAGGGAATGATATTGGAAGCCATTCCGATTTCAATGCCTGCATGTTCAGCCACCATGCCGATAATCCAGGGCATGATGATAGCGCCGCTGCTGGCAGCCGGAAGCATGATTCCCATGCTGGCCGCACTGGTCATACGGCCTGCGCTGGCCACGGCAGTGGGATTCATGCCGGCCATGGCAAAGGCAAAGGCGAACAGCAGCAGGATGGCAGCGGTCTGGGTACCGGCCATCATCAGGCCCAGGTAGAAAATGATGCAGCCAATACCCATCTTAATCATGGCAGAATAGCTGTTTTTGATAGGAATTACAAATGCTATGAGCAGGCGGGCAATCAGGGTGGCGCCCCACATCACGGTCACGGTGTAAGGACTGAGGGAACCTGATATGATGCCATTTCCTTTAAAATATGTAACCATCCAGCCGGTTACGCTGGTTTCCGCCGCATTCTGGCAGAACAGGAGACCGGTGAGCAACCAGAATTTTTTGCTTTTAAGGAAGCCCTTATCTATGCTCCTGTCCTTTTTCATGGCCTTTGTTTCCGCGGGAGTCACACAGAAGGTCAGCCACAGCAGGAAACCGCAGGATGCTAACACCAGCATGGGAACGGCATTCCCTGCCTTCATGGCCGCGCCGATGAAGAACGGACACAAAAGCGCGCCCAGGGCGTAACAGCTGTGCATAATGTTCATGCCCTTTGTACGGTCGCCGGAGTTATCAGCCACCAGGATGGTGCAGGTGTTGATGGTGCTTCCTTTGGCAACGCCCACCAGGAAAAAGCCCAGCATAAGAACCAGCATCCATCCGGAAAATCCCATGATCAGATATCCGGCTCCATAGCCTGCTGTCAGGAGCACCACGGTTTTCTTGGTTCCGATTTTCGCAGGCAGCATGCCGGAAGCAAAACCGGCCAGCAGATTACCAATACTCATAAGGGACAGCAGTGTCCCTGTCATGCCGTATGCAAAGCCGTAGGTCTCCTGCAGCATGCTTACGACCACGCCGCTGCTGATGGCGCATATGCCGCTTAGAAAAAACGCGAGAAATCCTGCGTTTCTTTGAAAGATTTGTTCCTTTTCCATGATGCTTGTGTCCTCCCTGGCAGATTTGAGACGGATAAAACGCCCTGGCAGGCAAATACCCGGCGACAAAACAAAAGAAGCCTTGACAATCCAAAGCTTCTCGAGTAGCGGAAGGGAGACTTGAACTCTCGACACCACGGGTATGAACCGTGTGCTCTAGCCAACTGAGCTATTCCGCCATATTAAATTTTGATAGGTAGTGGGGCCTACAGGGCTCGAACCTGTGACCCTCTGCTTGTAAGGCAGATGCTCTCCCAGCTGAGCTAAGACCCCATATCCTGCCGTCGTTTGTGTCTCACTCGCGACTGCCTGTACAGTATATGATAAATTGTGGTAATTGTCAAGACTTTTTTTACAACTTTTTTTATAGAAATTTTCTTAGTGTTTTATAGGGTATTATGCTATAATTTAAGGCAGAGTAAAATAGTAGAAAGGACGACCTGAATCCTTCATGTATAACTTCATTGTAAATCCCAAAGCAGGCTCCGGCAAGGGTCTTAAAATCTGGAAAGCCATAGCCCGTTATATGGAAAGTCATAATATTGAATACGAAGTTTTCCTGACAGAAGGCATTGGGGACGCAAGAACCGCGGCAATGCGGCTGACAGACAGCCATGATGAGCCAAGATATATCATCGCCGTGGGCGGGGACGGAACCATGAACGAGGTTCTGGACGGTGTGTCTTTCCATGGGCCTTTAAGTCTGGGCTACATCCCGGCCGGTTCCGGCAACGATTTGGCCAGGAGCCTTCGCATGCCCGGACGCACCATAAAGTGTCTTAAGAAACAGCTGGCCCCCCGGCATTTCACCATGATTGATTACGGAGTCCTTACCTATGGAAATCAGGAGGTATCCCACCGCCGGTTTCTGGTCAGCGCCGGAATCGGATTTGACGCAGCAGTCTGTCAGGATGCCCTGTCCTCCAGATGCCGCCAGCGTTTAAATCGTTTGGGTATGGGGAAACTTTCTTATATACTCATAGGTATACACCAGTTTTTTAAATGCAAATCCTGCAAAGGATACATTTTACTGGACGGGGTAAAAAAGGTGGAGTTCAACAACATCCTTTTCATATCCTGTCACATACAGCCCTCAGAGGGCGGCGGCTTCCTCTTTGCCCCCAGGGCAGACGGAAGCGACGGAAAATTAAACATCTGCGTCATGAGCCACGGTACCAGGACAAAGCTGATACCCGTCCTGCTGTCAGCCCTCATAGGAAGGCGCCGGCCCAAAGGTGTCAGAACCTACGAGTGCAGGGAAGTATCCATCCACACGGAAGCAGCCCTGCCCGTCCATGCAGACGGAGAAAGCTGCGGCTTTCAGACCGACATCCAAGCCAGCTGCATAGCCAGGAAGGTAAGGATGATGATATGACGCGGGCAATGAGCGCAGCGCAGTCACGGTGTGCATGGCGGAGTAGCGCAGACGCAGTAAAAAAGGAGACACAATGAGAATCGGACAAGGATACGATGTTCACAAATTAGTACAAGGCCGGGACCTAATCTTAGGCGGCGTCAATATCCCATATGAAAAAGGCCTCTTAGGCCATTCCGACGCGGACGTTCTGGTCCACGCGGTGATGGACGCCCTGTTGGGGGCGGCAGCCCTGGGAGACATCGGACAGCATTTCCCGGACACGGATCCGGCATATAAAGGTATTTCCAGCATAGAACTGTTAAAGAAGGTAGGAGAACTTCTGGACGGGAAAGGGTACGTGGTTGAGAATATAGACGCCACCATCATAGCCCAGCGTCCCAAGCTGGCTCAATACAGGCCGCAGATGGCGGCAAACATAGCAGACGCCCTCCATCTGGACGTGTCCAGGGTAAGCGTCAAGGCCACTACTGAAGAAGGGCTTGGATTTACAGGAACCGGAGAAGGAATCTCTTCTCAGGCAATTACCTTATTGACGGAAACAGCAGATTACTGCTATGATAGTAAGATAATGGAAGGCGGCTGTGGAGGCTGTCCTGGCTGCAGCCGGGCGAAGGAAGAATAAGACAGGATAAAACACATTCTGACACAGCTGACCTGGTATGTTCCAGACATGCCGCAAGAGATTCATTTGAGGAGAATAAGAGTATGAAGATATTTAACACACTGAGCAGAAAAAAAGAGGAATTCGTTCCGCTGACCCCGGGGGAGGTCAAGATGTACGTCTGCGGCCCTACGGTGTATAATTTCATCCATATAGGAAACGCCAGGCCCATGATTGTATTTGACACGGTACGCAGGTATTTTGAGTATAAGGGTTACGACGTGCGCTATGTGTCCAATTTCACGGATGTGGATGACAAAATCATAAAAAAGGCAATTGAGGAAGGTGTGGACGCTGACACTGTGTCCCGCCGGTACATTGAGGAGTGCAAAAAGGACATGGCAGCCATGAATGTAAAGCCTGCCACGGTCCATCCTCAGGCAACCCAGGAAATCTGCGGCATGCTGGAGATGATACAGACCCTTATCGACAAGAACCACGCCTATGTGGCCGGGGACGGGACCGTGTACTTCAGGACAGGTTCCTTTAAGGAATACGGAAAGCTGTCCCATAAGAACCTGGATGAGCTTCAGTCCGGATTCCGTGAAATCAAGGTCACCGGTGAGGAAGGCAAGGAAGACCCCAACGATTTCGTGCTCTGGAAGCCTAAAAAGGAAGGGGAGCCTTTCTGGGAGTCGCCATGGTGCGACGGACGTCCGGGCTGGCATATTGAGTGCTCCGTTATGTCCAAACGCTACCTGGGCGAGCAGATTGATATTCATGCCGGAGGCGAGGATCTGATATTCCCTCACCATGAGAACGAGATTGCCCAGAGTGAGTGCGCCAACGACAAGAACTTTGCCACATACTGGATGCACAACGCATTCCTGAATATTGATAATAAGAAAATGTCCAAATCCCTGGGGAATTTCTTTACAGTAAGGGAAATCAGTGAAAAATACGACCTGCAGGTACTGCGCTTCTTCATGCTCAGCGCCCATTACCGCAGCCCCCTTAACTTCAGCGCCGACCTGATGGAGGCTTCCAAGAACGGCCTGGAGCGTATCCTGACCTGTGTGGAGAAGTTAAGGGATCTGGAGGCAAAGGCTTCCGACAGCTCCAAGACTGCCGGGGAGCAGGCAACTATGGAAGAGGCAGATAAGCTGCGGGGCAAGTATGAGGAAGCCATGGATGATGACTTCAACACCGCGGACGCTATTTCAGCCATATTTGAACTGGTAAAGCTGGCAAATACCACTGCAGATGAATCCGGTACCAGGGAATTTGTATCTTATATGAAGACAATGATAGAAGAACTGTGCGATGTACTGGGCATTATCACGGAGAAAAAGGAAGAAGTGCTGGACAGCGAGATCGAAGAGATGATTGAAGCCAGACAGCAGGCCAGGAAAGATAAGAATTTTGCGCTGGCGGATGAAATCCGCGGAAAGCTTCTGGATATGGGAATTGTATTAGAGGACACCAGAGAGGGCGTAAAGTGGAAGAGAGCGTAACCATTCAGGAATTTCTCACATATTATAGACAGTGCATGAGGCTTGAACCAGTGGATGAGAATTCTTACTCGCCACTGGTTCTGGCCTATATTGGAGATTCGGTGTATGAGGTCATCATACGCACAAAGGTGATAAACCGGGGCAGCATGCAGGTGAATAAAATGCATAAGCAGAGTTCGGAGCTTGTAAAGGCCGGGACACAGGCAGAGCTTATAAAGGCCATCGAGGACATGCTTACCCAGGAGGAACATGCCGTGTTCAAGCGGGGGCGCAATGCAAAATCGGCCACATCAGCCAAGAACGCTTCTGTCATTGATTACCGCATGGCCACAGGAATGGAAGCCCTGGTAGGGTGGCTGTTCCTGAGGCAGGAATACAACAGGCTGGTATATCTGATAAGCCAGGGACTTGAAAAGCTGGGCAGGATGCCGGACCCGGAAGGAGATAAGACATGAGATACGAAGAACTGACCATAGAGGGGCGCAATGCCGTGCTGGAGGCATTCCGGTCCGGCAAGACCATCGACAAGCTGTTCGTGCTGGACGGCTGCCAGGACGGTCCGGTGCGCACCATCCTGAGGGAAGCCAGGAAATACGATACCATCATCAACTACGTGCCAAAGGAAAGGCTGGACCAGATATCCGAGACAGGAAAGCATCAGGGTGTGATCGCCTATGCGGCAGCCTATGAGTACGCCGAGGTGGAGGATATGCTGAAAGCGGCAGAGGAAAAGGGAGAGCCGCCCTTCCTTATACTGTTAGACGGCATAGAGGATCCCCACAACCTGGGAGCCATCATCCGTACGGCCAACTTGGCAGGGGCCCACGGCGTCATTATTCCCAAACGCCGTGCCGTGGGACTGACAGCCACCGTGGCAAAGACATCGGCAGGAGCCTTAAACTATACGCCGGTAGCCAAGGTCACAAATCTGACGGCCACCATGGAAGATTTGAAGAAAAAGGGCATGTGGTTTGTCTGCGCCGACATGGGCGGAGAACTCATGTATAAGATGAACCTGAAAGGTTCCATCGGACTGGTGGTGGGAAATGAGGGGGAAGGGGTCGGCAAGCTAGTGCGCGAGCACTGTGATATGGTTGCGTCCATTCCCATGAAGGGGGATATTGATTCCCTGAACGCATCGGTTGCGGCAGGCGTGCTGGCCTATGAGATTGTAAGGCAGCGCCTGGAGGTGTAGTCCTTTTAGAGAAAAAGGAGTGATAACGATATGAAGACAGCATATAAACCTGTTGTAAAGCTTGCAGCGGCAGCGGCAGCGGCTTTTTTTGCCGTCAGCAGTATCCAGGTACCGGTGACGGCCCTGGCCTACACAAAGCCTGCCGGAAGTCATGTACTGACTCCCATTGCTTCCGGAGTCACTACATACAGCAATGAGAAGGCTACCCTGGACGCATCCAATGTGTCGGAGGGGTATATTATGGTAAAGTACACGGGAAGCGTGGGCAAGATTAAGGTCCAGATTACAAAAAGCGGTTCCGAGACATATACATATGATTTGAGCAGCAGCGGCGTATACGAGGTGTTCCCTCTGTCTGAGGGCAGCGGCAGCTACTCGGTGAAGGTGTTTGAAAATATCCAGGGAAACCAGTATTCCCAGGCCTTCAGCCAGAATGTAAATGCCACTATAACCAACCAGTTCGGACCATTCCTGTACCCCAACCAGTATGTGAATTTCAATGCTGCCAGCGCAGCGGTGCAGACAGGCGCATCCGTGGCTGCCAGCGCAACGGACCAGTTGGAAGTGGTGTCCAACGTATATAACTATGTAATCAACAATGTCACCTATGATACGGCCAAGGCAAGTTCGGTCCAGTCCGGCTATCTGCCCAATGTGGATGTGGTTCTGGCGCAGAAAAAGGGAATCTGTTTTGACTACGCGGCCCTTATGACAGCCATGCTCAGATCCCAGGACATTCCTACCAAGCTGGTAGTGGGCTATACGGGGAATCTGTATCACGCATGGATTAATGTATATCTGGAAGGCCAGGGATGGGTGGATAATATCATCTACTTTGACGGCAACAGCTGGAAACTGATGGACCCCACCTTTGCGTCCTCCAGCGGTCAGAGCCAGGAAATCATGCAGTACATTGGAAACGGCTCTAACTACAGGGCAAAATACAGCTATTAAGGGGAGGCAAAAGAGATGGCGAAAAAGGGAGAGGCTTATTACAGGTATTCCTATGAGGAGCTGTCGGCATTCTGTCTGCAGATATCTCTGCTGCTGGAAGCAGCTGTTCCGTTAGAGGAAGGGCTGGCCATTATGGCTGAGGATGCAGCCTCGCAGGGCGAGAAGGATATGCTTTTGTATATGGCAGAGGGCGTGGAGCTGGGAGATCCCTTCTTCAAAGTTATGGAGGATACGGGTGTATTCCCGGCTTATGTGGTGCGTATGGCCAAGCTGGGACAGCAGACAGGAACCATGGACCAGATGATGAAATCGCTGTCCGATTACTATGAGAAGGAATACCGGCTCCTGCGGGCCATAAAGAATGCGGTCACATATCCTGTGATGATGGTGGTAATGCTTTTGGTGGTCCTCTTTGTGCTGTTTTCCAAGGTCATGCCCGTGTTCAACAAGGTATATGAGCAGCTGGGGGCCCAGATGCCGCCTGTGGCAGCCTCGGCCATGAGGCTGGGAGGCTGGTTAAGCGGCGCAGCCCTTATTGCGGGGGCTGTGCTGGCCCTGGCATTGTGCGGGATCTGGACAGCCTCCAAATTCGGCAAACGCTTTGCCCTGGTGGAGCGCTTTGTGAATTTTGTGAAGGGACGCAGTAAGATTGCCCTGGCAGTGGCCAACCGGCGATTTACCGCTGTGCTGGCCCTGACCTTAAAGAGCGGTATGGAGCTGGAAAAGGGGATGGACCTGGCAAAGGAGCTGGTTGAGAATGAAAGCGTGGCAGTCCGCATCGGGAAATGCTCGGAACAGCTCCAGGTGGGTGAGAGCTACTACCAGGCCATGAAGGATACCGGCCTGTTTTCCGGTTTTTATGTACAAATGATTAAAGTAGGAACCAGAAGCGGCCACCTGGACAGCGTTATGGATGAGATATCCCAGGATTATGAGGAGATGGCTGATACTGCCATTGATGATATGATTGCCAGGTTTGAACCGACCATTGTGGCAGTCCTGGCTGTATCAGTGGGACTTGTCCTTTTGTCCGTCATGCTTCCTCTGGTGGGCGTATTGTCCGCTATCGGATAACAGTTAGGAGGCAGTAAATGAAGGTTAAGTCTGAGAAAAAAGAGAAGAGCCAGGCACTGGGTTACATACTGTCCCTGGCAGCCATGGCGGCCATGGTGGCATTATTTGCTGCCGCTGTGCTGAATTTTTCGGGCAGGACAGGCGCAAGGGAGGAGGAGACTCTCAGAAAGGCAGTGGCAAGGGCTTCGGTCCAGTGCTATGCCATTGAGGGCCGTTATCCGCCCAGCGTGGAATATCTGGAGGAGAATTACGCGGTCCAGATTAACAGAAAGAAATACAATGTGTTTTACGATGGTTTCGCGTCCAATGTGATGCCGGAAATAACCATCATACCCATAGACGAGTAGGGGGCATACAGTTATGAATCGGAAAACAGACAAAAAGGGGAATGCCGTTAGCGTGCTTTTTACCATGCTGTTGTTTCTGGTATTTGTGCTGTGTGCCCTTTTCACAGTGCTGATTGGCAGCCGGGTATATGAAAATATCAATGTGCGCAGCGATGCCAATTATACAGGCAACACAGCCCTCAGCTATATTGCCAACAAGGTGCGCCAGGGCGACCGGGCCGGGATGGTAAATGTGGCGGATGTGGATGGGATCCAGGTGCTGGAGATGAAACAGGAGATTGGGGATTCAGAATACGTCACATGGATTTACTGGGACGATGGAAGCATCCGGGAACTGTTTACAGACACATCCAGCGGTCTGGGGCTTGCGGACGGTCTGGAGATTTTAGAATGCCAGGGCCTGAAGTTTTCTAAGGACGGCAGGCTGCTGCGTATAGAGACCGTGGGAGAGGGCGGCGGAAGCCTGGAGCTTTCTCTGCGGAGCGGAGGACTTGAGACGGATGAATAGAAAAAGCGGGTCCGGTTCAGGGCCATTTTTAATGGAAATGCTGGTGGTGGTGGGGTTTTTCATCATCTGCGCCAGTATCTGTGTTCTGGTGTTTGTGAAGGCTGACAACATAAGCAAAGATGCCCGGGACATAAATCAGGCGGTGCTTAAGGCGCAGAGTCTGGCAGAAGAGCTTAAGGCGGGGCAGGCTCTGCGGTGGTCAGAGATGCTGCCGGACCGAAACATATGGGAACACCTGGCAGATGCCGATGAGGGAAACCAGGAACAGGTTCAGTGGAACCAGGAGCTGGTACAGAGCGAAGGCTACGAAGGAATCCATACCATGTACTGGAACAGCAGCTGGGAGGAAACTGAACCTGACAGTGAACCCGCCTTTTTGGGGGTCATATACACCGGAACAGTGGATAAGATGGAGCGGGCAGACATACTTATCATGCGCTACGGCAGAGGGGCCAATAAGGGAAAGATGCTGTACCGGCTGCAGACAGAGACCTATGCCGGCCCCTAAAACTGTGTACCGCCGTATTTAGGGAAAATGAAACACGGAAAGGAAAGACAGATGGCAGGAGAGGCATCCAGGAATAAAGTGAATATAGGGGCGTCGTCCCTGATTCTTATTTTCATCGTTCTGTGCATGGCAACCTTTGGACTGCTGTCCTTAAGCAGCGCCCAGGGCGATTTAAAGCTGGCCGGGCGCAATGGGGAGGCGGTCCAGGCTTATTATGAGGCGGACAGCAGGGGGCAGCAGTGGCTTAAGGAAGTGGACCAGGTCCTGACAGAGGAAATGGGGGAGGGAAAGGATTCCACCCAGTGCAGCCTGGATATCAAGGACAGGCTGGGAGAGCTTTACAACAGGGAAACCGGCCTTATTTCCACGGACATCCCTATGGACAGGGGACAGTCTCTGCGCATTGAGCTGGTTCTCATGTGCGGGGAAAAGCATTACGATATAAAGTCATGGTATGTATATGCCAGTGATGAGTATGAAATAGATAATTCTATGCCTGTGTGGGGCGGAGCAGCCCCGTCCCAGGAATAAAACAGAGGCAAAAGGAGCAAAACAGATGAATGTGATGGAATTGCTTACATCGGCCGTGGAGAAGAATGCGGCTGACATATTTCTTATACCAGGCATGCCCTTCTCCTATAAGATTGGCGGCCGGATTATCTATCAGGGTGACAACCGGATCATGCCCGATGAGATGGACAAGATGATTACCGAGATATACGGCCTGGCAAAGAACCGGGGCATGGATAAGGTCCAGTCCCACGGAGATGATGATTTTTCCTTTGCCATACCGGGGGTATCGCGTTTCAGGGCCAGTGTGTTCCGCCAGAGGGGCTCCCTGGCAGGAATCATCCGGGTGGTGCGTTTTGAGCTGCCGGATGCCGGACAGCTCCATCTGCCGGACAGCATCATCGGCGTATCCAGGCTTACCAAGGGAATGGTCCTGGTGACCGGACCCGCAGGCAGCGGTAAGAGCACAACTCTGGCCTGTATTATTGACGAAATTAACAGCACCAGAAACGCCCATGTCATCACACTGGAGGACCCCATCGAATACCTGCACAGGCATAAACAGAGCGTGGTGACCCAGAGGGAGATTGTTACGGATACGGACAGCTATGTCACAGGCCTGAGGGCATCCCTGCGCCAGGCGCCGGATGTTATTCTGTTAGGTGAAATGAGAGATTATGAGACGATCAGCATAGCCATGACAGCAGCGGAGACAGGGCACCTGATTCTCTCCACCCTTCATACTGTGGGAGCAGCCAATACCATTGACCGTGTGATCGATGCATTTCCGCCAAACCAGCAGCAGCAGATAAGGACCCAGCTGGCCATGGTGCTGGATGCGGTTATATCCCAGCAGCTCATACCTACAGTAGACGGCGGGGTGCAGCCAGCCTTTGAAATTATGTTTTTAAACAATGCAATCCGCAATATGATACGGGAATCCAAGATTCACCAGATAGACGGAATCATTGCCACCTCCCAGGAGGAAGGTATGATATCCATGGATAACAGCCTTATTAAATTATACCGTGACGGAGTGATTTCACGTGAAAATGCGATAGCTTACAGCAGCAACAGCGAGTTAATGGAAAAGAAACTGGCCAGGTAGCCGCCGGACCTGCCGGAGGTCCTGAAAAAACCAATTGGGAATCCTGCCGGAATAAGACGCAGGTTTTCCAGATATACTAAGGTTATGAACAGCAGACCGGGACGGTGGGAAAGGAGCAGTACGTGAGAGCAGATAAGAGGAAAGTGGTAATCGTAGGAACTGGAATGGTGGGCATGAGCTATGCCTATTGCCTTCTGAATCAATCGGTGTGTGATGAGCTGGTGCTTATTGATGTAAATAAGAAGAGGGCCGAGGGGGAGGCAATGGATTTAAACCATGGCCTGGCATTTGCCAATTCCAGCATGACAATATATGCAGGGGAGTATGACGACTGCAGTGACGCGGATATTGTGGTCATATGTGCCGGCGTGGCCCAGAAGCAGGGTGAAACCCGGCTGGATCTTCTGAAAAGGAATGCTGAGGTGTTCCGCTCCATCATTGAGCCGGTTACCTCATCGGGCTTTAACGGACTGTTTCTGGTGGCAACCAATCCGGTTGATATCATGACCAGGATAACCTGTACCCTGTCAGGCTTTAATCCGAGACGGGTACTGGGAACAGGAACAGCCCTGGACACAGCCAGGCTCAGATACCTGTTAGGCGATTATCTGAAGGCGGATCCCAGAAATGTCCATGCCTATGTCATGGGAGAGCATGGGGACAGCGAGTTTGTGCCGTGGAGCCAGGCACTGCTGGCCACCAAGCCCATACTGGAACTGTGCGGAGAAAACGGGGAAGCGGTATGCCGGCAGCGGTTTGATGAAATCGAGGAAGAGGTCCGCACGGCCGCTTACAAAATCATAGAGGCCAAGAGTGCCACTTATTATGGCATTGGCATGGCCCTTACCAGAATAACCAAGGCCATTCTGGGGGATGAGCACAGCGTACTTACCGTATCCGCCATGCTGCGGGGAGAGTACGGTCAGATGGACGTATTTGCCGGAGTTCCCTGTATTATCAACCAGAACGGGGTACAGAGGGTCCTTCCCCTGTCCCTGACACCGGAGGAGCTGGAGAAGCTGGGCCGCTCCTGTGATACGCTGCGTGAAGGATATGACGGGATTTTCTGATATATGGAAAAGGGTTGATTGGGGATTCGATTTTTTAGAATCTTTTGGGAAGCCGCCGCACAGACTGCTGCTCATGATTGCCGGGAAGGCTTGCGGGAGCAGCGGTTTGTACTGGCGGGGATAGAAGGTAAGAAAGAGAAGGCAAGAAAGAACCGTTGGTGAATTGTTTGAAAAAATTGAAAATTATTGTTGACAAAACCATACGGACATGATAATATATACAAGGTTCGCGAGAGCGCACCAAAACAGAATAAGCTGCTGTGGCTCAGTCGGTAGAGCGTCGCATTGGTAGTGCGGAGGTCACGGGTCCGATTCCCGTCAGCAGCTTTTCCATAAAACCTTGTAGATACGGGAAAAACAACGTATTTACAAGGTTTTTTCATGTTTTTAAACATTACTTCCTCTGCCTATCACGGAGGATTATATTATATTTTTTATGATATATGCAACACGATGCAACACGAAAAATATGCTGTTTTATTACATACTGTTCAATTTCTCAAAGTGCTTATTAATTTTTTTATTTTGCCGGACGGTTTCAGAGTCAATTGCATTTCTGTATACGGTTTTCATAATGTTATCGCTGGCCCATCCTCCCCGCTGCAAAATATATTGGTCCGGTATCCCTATAGCGTGCATAATGGATGCAGCATAATGCCGTAGGTCATGGAATCTGAAGTGTGGTATATCAATTTTTTTGAGTACTCTCCCGAATCGGTGTGTGATGTAATCCGGGTTCATATCAACCAGCTTTCCTTTTTTTTCAGATATCCGGTCAATTACAAATGCTGGCATTTCTACGTCCCGTGTACTATCATCCGTTTTAGGCTGTTTGATGTACCATTGATTGTCTGGCCCCTTGACCATATTATCTCTTACATGGATAATTTTTCCATCCACGTTCTTATCAGTTAGAGCACTTATTTCCCCTCTCCTAAGTGGACCAAACGCAGCCAGTAATACAGCTATCTCCAAATCAGTGCCTTTAATAGCGTCCAGCAACTTTTTAATATCATTGTCATTGGGGCAATATAAGTTAGGACGTTTTTTCTGCGGCAGTTTAACGTTTAAAGTTAATTCGGGTGCAAACATTTCCAGCGTTGGAGATAACAGACCATAGGCATTTCTTACCGTTTTTGGAGATAGTTTTTTTGCAGCTAAATTACTTACCCATATTTGCACAGATGGACTTGTCAGTTCTGAAAGCTTTTTTTGACCAAATGCGCCGCCGAAATACTGTCTTTGCAGACCAGTGTACCCTCTAAGCGTAGAAGGGCTTAAAACACCGCTCTTGGCGCTTAAATAGCGTTCAATAGCATCATTGACTGTAATATCTTCTTCTTCGTCCTCTTCCGTTACGTTGTATTGTTCTATGGGATTGTCCTTCATATCTAATTTCCATCTAGCTGCCATTTCTTGTGCGATTTTGCGTGATGGGGCAACAAAACTTTTGTAATGCCGTTTACCTTTCTCATCCGTATATAAGTATAATTGTACACGGATATTTTTGGATGGTAGTTCGCCTATTTTCTTTTTCGGGGCTTTCTTTGTCATTTTCCTTTCCTCCTTCAATTAATTTTCCTAAAAATAGGTATAAAAAATACAGCTCCACAAATATCTTGCAAAGCCGCCCCGAAGATGGTACAATATAGGTGCGAATTATAGTGCATATCTTCGGGTATGTAGGCCGGTTCCTGTTGGCGCAGGGGCCGGTTCTTTATATACCATGAAACATCTGTTGTACTTGGTCTAATGCATTATTCATTTCTGCAACTGCATTTTTATATGCCATGTATCTCCAGTAAATGATTAAAGCATAAATGGCTACTACCATAATTGTAAAAATTATTCTATCAGCCAAAGAACGCTTTTTATAACACCATAACAATGCAAGTCCAAAGGGAGCAAAACAAAAAAAAGTGAGTAATCCTATGAAAATATTTTTTTTATAAAATGGGTCTTGGTTAGAATCATGTTCTATGATATCTAAATTAGGACATTTTTCTTGAATATAATCAATTGCTCGCTGCATTGGCTCATTGCTTTTTTTGGAAAACGTAAAGCGTTTTATTTTTCCATATTGGAGGTAGAAATCTATGTATCCACCTTCTGTGGCAGAACGAAATTCATATTCGATTTTTGATATATCATCATATTTTATTTTAGTTTTATTTCCAATAATATCGATAATATTTATTTCTTTTTTACCAACATAGAGTTTTCCCCAATCACCTTTTATACTCATAAAAAACCACCAGCCTTGTTATTGATGTTTTATATAATGATATTGGATTGTATACATAAGCTATCACCATTCTTTAAAATCAAAGAGCTTTTCTTTGTATCCTGTTAGACTAGCAAGCTGTTCTTTGTTTAATCCTGGATTTTCAATGATAATTTTATCTGATATTAATAGCTCAGCAGCAAATATATTGGCCTCTTTTTCCGGTTTAGCAAGATTAAATAAAGTACCACCAAAAAACATGCATTCACTTCCTTTATGTAATATTCCATGACCAACTTCGTGAGCTAAGACTATATCAATGTATTTTTTATCTGTTATTCTCGAATTAATACATATGCATGGTACTCCTTCATACTCGATGTAGTAACCTGAATATTTCCCCAAGTCATTTTTTTGTATAATCATGTCTAAATAGTCTGCAATTTCAAATGGATTTCTGGTATTGTATTTTTCGACCAGTTTCAAAACGGTATCTTTAATAATCTCCAAATTGCTACTCTCCAAAGCCATCATGCTTTTTTTTGATAATAGCTGCCCTGCAAAGTGATAATAGCGAGTCTCTTAATAATTTGTCCTCATCTTCATCCCCTGAATAATCCTCTCCATTAAACCTCAGGACAACTGTTTCTTTGTTCCTTATGCGGTCCATAATTTTGTCAACATCAGTAATAACATTAAGCTCTTCTGATTCAGAAAGAGTGGGCTTCTTTTCTTCTGGGGATTCCTCCTTCCCATAAAATACAGAAAGCGGAACTCCAAAATAATCGGCTATTTTCTGTAGTTTGTTTGCTTTAAAATTCCATTTCCCTTGCTTCCAACCTGTAAATGAGGCGGTTGAAATACCTGTCGCCTTTGCAACTTGGTAAGTAGTTACTCCATATTGCTTTAGAAGCGATTCAAATATTTCATACATTAGCTAGCTCCTTTCTTGAAAAAATAACTACGAAAACTAAAACTAATGCTTGACAAGCTATGAAAACTAAGATATACTATAAATGTCTTAGAAAACATAGTTAAAGCAAAAGATGTTGCTTAGTTTTCTTATTTAGTTTAGCTGGTAACTTGATTATATAAGAAAACTAAGCTAATGTCAATATTCATTTTTGAAAGGAGGATATTTTTGTACGAAAAATATGTGATTGCCAGGGATGAAGCTGGAATTACCGATTACAGAGTAGCAAAGGATACTGGAATATCAACGGCTTCTTTAAGTAATTGGAAAAAGAATTTTGAAACTGATGGGAAAAGCGGATATAAACCAAAAGCAGATAAACTTAAGGTTTTGGCAGAATATTTTCACAAGCCCATTGAGTATTTCTTAGAGTAGGAGGTTTAATGGAAGAGATTATAAAAATCAATTACGATGCTGAACATCCGACCGTATCGGCAAGAGAGTTGCATGAGGGACTGGAAATAGGAACACGATTTGCAGATTGGTTTCCAAGAATGTCATCTTATGGTTTTGAAGAAAATGCGGATTACATATTGGTTACTCAAAAAAAAGAAACCAATAATCCAAAGAATCCGGTGACGGAATTTACTGACTATCAGATTTCAGTAGACATGGCAAAACAGATTTGCATGATACAACGTTCCGAAAAAGGCAGACAGTACCGCCAGTATTTCCTTGACTTAGAGAAAGCATGGAATACACCGGAACAAGTCATGGCTAGGGCTTTGAAAATGGCTGGAAAGACCATTGACAAACTAAAGTCACAAAACACTGTACTCCTGGAGGACGTTCAGCGTATGAAACCGAAAGAAATATTTGCTGATGCTGTGGCAACTAGTCATACATCAATTCTTATTGGTGACTTGGCGAAGCTGATTAAACAAAACGGCATAGACATCGGACAGAAAAGATTATTTTCTTGGTTGCGGGATAATGGCTATCTGATTAAACGGAATGGTTCTGAATGGAATATGCCAACACAACGAAGTATGGAGGCAGGATTGTTTGAGGTAAAGGAAAGTACAGTGAATAATCCTGATGGCTCCGTAAGAATTAACAAGACTACCAAAGTTACTGGAAAAGGGCAGCAGTATTTTATCAACAAGTTTTTAAGGAGGGAAAATGGAAGAAATCAGTAAAGTATTACAAAGTAATCCGGCACTATTAGACCTTTTTTCGACAGCTGTAATCTGTGATGAAGAGCAAATAAAAACAGCAACAATTGTATTAAATAAGTTGAAAAGAAAAAATGATGTAGAACACATGAAAAATAGAGAAATCCTTCGCAAGCAGCTGGAACTACTTGCAAAGGAATCAAAAAGATGTATGCCGACTGAATTGGCTGATTTATCCAATTCTGCTGCTGAGATTTACGAAAAATTATCTAATCCTCATCCATTCGGCATCGCGATTTTCCTGGGAGTATTGATAAACTTTTCTTTCGGTTTCTTTAAAAAGTTTATAAATCTCTTCCGGGGTCATGGAAGATAAATCTTTGCTTTGTATGTATGCAAAAGAAACCGCTTCATATTCATTAGCAGGAAACGCTTTTAAATGAACATCTGACATATTTATCCCCTTTCTTATATACTCGGCGCGGCAACGCCTGTAAATACAGTATAGGACAGGGGGAGAAAAAAGACAAGCATTGGATTTTCGCAGGAATTTGCGAAGAAGGAGGAAAGACTATTTTATTAGGAACTCAATTTTATAATGATTGCATTTCGCTTAGTGATAAATCGTTTGATGAACTTGTACATATGCAATCAGAGAAATATCCGTGGCTGGATTTCTTAATGAAGGAAGTCGCAGAAGCAAGGAAACAAAATAAAGGTGGGGCTACCTGTCTCGAACACAGATAACCCCGGTATCACACATTAATCACACTAATGCGGATACAGGAATATTTTACCATTTTCTCCTGTATTACGCAAGCACAGGAGGAAAATATTTATGAACATTGAAAACCAGAAGGACAAGCCAACATGGGAAGGGCTGGAGCAGTATTTTGCTGTAGAGGTAATCGAGCAGAGCAAGAGGAATGCAAAGCATTGGTTTATAGCGTTCCTGGTAACACTGGCGGCGCTGATAGGCACCAATGCTGCATGGCTTTATACCGCGGGTACATATGACTATGTTTCCCAGGATGGCACTGGACTGAACAACATCAACACAGGAACACAAGGAGATTTAGAGAATGGGACAGAGAGCCAGGATTAAGAAGAACGGCAAGAGCCGGGGAATCAAGAGGAAGAGAAGGAGATAAACGATGTACATTAATCCATTTTTAGCAGGAGTTGTTTGCACTGTTTTTGCAGAGATACTAATAATTATAGCAATAGCGCTTTACCAGTATTTTAAAAGTTGATAGGAGGTAGTAAGAGTTGAAACTTAGTAGAGATAAAATTGATATTGCTCTGGCTAGAAATTCTTTGACTATAACAAATCTTTCCAAACGGTATGGAGTGAGCCGGGCGCGTATGAATGTTATTTTGAATATGCGGGAAGTTACACCTGTGTGTGCCGGACGCATGGCAAATGCTCTTGGTGTGGATGTAAAAGAGATAGTAGAAGATAATTTATCCTGGAATGTATAAACGAAAGGAAGTGAGGTCGTGAAATCTAAGAAGCCGTCAGAATGGCAAAAGGACAATATTAGGGTACTAATAGAAGAGGCTAAGATAAGAAATAACTTTGATGATGATGAATTGGCCCAGTACTTGGGATTTTCTACAAGCTATTTTAGAGAACGCAAGGCTAACCCATGTAAACTGACAATAGAAAAGCTTCAGATACTTCTGGAGCTGACCAAAAAGGAGATGAAATTTAGTGAAACAGCTTGAATACATACCTGTTGGTAAAACACATTTAAGCCCCCGTCAGAAAGACCGTATGATTATTCGCGGTTTAACCGCTGCGGTGATGGTCTTAAGCGGATTGCTGGTGATATGTCTGGCGGTGATATTATGAGCCGCCGCCGGAATGGCACCAACCGGGCCGGGGCAATGATAAATGCCAGTCGGTACACCGGATATGGTAAGCCAATAAAAAAGGTCGTCAGCTTGACAGAGCTAAACGACCGGATACAAAAAATAACTCAGTCTGATTATATCAGAGATTATGGAGGTTTGCAAGATGGAAGAAAGAACAGTTGAAATTTCTGCCAATGAATATAGAAAGCTTATTGAGCTTAAAGGGCGTGTAAAGTCAGCGTTGATTTTTTTAGATGCGGACCAGTATGCATCAATGGCTGTGATGAGGTCAATTTTGGAAGGAAGAACATACGAGAATATAGATGGTAAAAAGGATGAATAATTACCGTTGTGATTCTTGTGGATGTTTTCTTGACCCGGAACATTGGAAAGAATGTGATAAATGCAGGGGGGAAGGACAGAGAACATCATAAACAGCATTATAAGGAGATTATAAAACATGAATCTGGAACACAAGACGATTGATGGTACTGCTATGGTATCTTATCTCCGGGATAGACAGTCGCTCTTGCCTATTGGAAGTGTTGCAAGAAAGGAGCTTGAAATGGCTGTCATCTATATAGTTGGAACGCTCATGAAGGAGGGCAAAGATGGGGAATCTTGACTTATATGAAAAGGTCCGTTCTGTCCCGGATAGCGCCAAGAAAACCATTAAGGGAGGCCGTACAAGCGGTATGACCGATATTAACCCCATGTGGCGCATAAAAGTCCTTACTGAGCAGTTCGGGCCATGTGGGATAGGATGGTACTACATCCCAACGAAGAAGTGGTTGGAAACATCGGGTAATGAGATAGCAGCTTTTGTGGATATAGAGTTATACGTAAAGGTTGATGGGGAATGGTCTAAACCAATACCAGGAAACGGCGGCAGCATGTTTGCATCAAAAGAGAAATCCGGCATATACGTTTCGGACGAATGTTATAAGATGGCAACCACAGATGCTATATCGGTTGCGTGTAAGCAGCTTGGAATTGGCGCTGATGTTTATTGGGATTCAGACCGAACTAAATATAACAAGCAGAATAATCCTGATTTGATTACTGAATCCGATATTAATGAAATATTCCTGGAACTGAAACGGACAGGAATAGGGATTAAAAATGTGCTATCAAAGTATGGATTGACTGATATCCATGATATGACCAGTTCTCAGGCGAATGAAACAATCAAAAAGCTGAAAAGGAATCCAGATAAAGAGTCAGCAACACAACCTCCGAATGATATGCAGGATAGTGGACTTCCCTGGAATTAAAGAGGTGATTATATGCATGAGTCAGCGGATATAACAGCATACAAGCTGGTTCCTGAGGGGACATATTTGCAGATATTTATTCCTGGGAAGAATCTTATGGAACCGATTATTGAGAAGCACATGAATAGTTGCAGTATATGGCTTGACGATGGCAGGCACATCAGTTCAGACCAGCGCCGAAAGATTTATGCCACAGTCAACGACATATCTGCTTATTCCGGGAATGTGCCGGAGGTCGAGAAAGAATGGCTTAAGTATTTTCATATCAACCGGACCGGATGCGGATATTTTTCTCTGTCTGATTGCTCCATGGATACTGCCAGGGAATTTATTAATACCATGCTGGATTATGCATTGGAACAGGGAATACCGCTTCTGGATTTCGCCCTTAACCGTACCGATGATATAGGCCATTACCTGTATGCATGTTTAAAACTTCGGAAGTGCGCCATATGCGGTCGAGAGGGTGAAATACACCATGTAGACACAATTGGCATGGGGAATGACCGGAGAAAGGTTGATGATTCGGATTATCGGAAAATATGTCTATGCCGGAAGCACCATACAGAAGCGCATAACATAGGGATGACAGAGTTTGAGAGCAAATATAAGGTATATGGTATCAAGGTTGAGGAGAATTAACATTTAACGGCATTGCCGGGAAAGGTGAAAAATGAAAAAGAAATACGATAATGGAATGTTAAAAACCGAGTTATCAGCAGACGGGAAAATCATTCATTTTTCCTTGAAGGTTACGGATTTAAAGAAATTGTTTAAATACAGCCCTGAAAACTATGACGGTAGCAATATAAAGAGAGGGAAAGAACAGGATTTTGTTGATTACATTTTAAACAGATTAAGTGAACCAAGTACCAGTGATGAAAATTCTGTAAAATGGTTAATCCCCTTTGAAGAAGTATTTCTGGAGATTCTGGAAGGGTACGAGGATTTTGTGACTTATAAGGAAAATTAACATTTGGTATCTATTCCCCTTACGGGATGATACATACAACGGAAATTAGTACTGGTCAGAATGCTAATATGTCACGATATACTTTCTGACCCTGGGCCGGGACCTATCAAACCTCCTTTACCCGGCCCGAAAGGAGGGATTATTTGAAGAATAAGCGAACTGTTAGTGAAGATGTTCAAGCAAGGGTATATAATGCGCTCCTTGTAGGTAAAGAGAATGCATTGAACAGAGATGAACTGGTATCCAAGATAGGGGAATCGGATAGAGATATACGAACCGCCATTGAGATATTAAGGCACGATAAAGTGATTCTTACATTGCCAACAGGGAAAGGTTACTATATACCCCGTGACGATGCACAGGGACGGCAAGAAACAGAGAAATGGCTTGTCAGCCAGAATAATAGGACTAAGAGCATAAAGGCAGCAGAACGTGGAGCACAGCTGTTTATAAGCCGGAATAAGAAAAAAGATAAAGGTATTCCCGGTCAGATTAGTATGTTTGGAGCTGGGTTATGAGAGATAGTGTTGTATTTTATCGCAGCTTCTGGGAAGCCATTAAGCAGCTGCCGGAAAAAGAAAGATTGGAATCTCTTACAGCAATCTTAGAATATGGACTTGATGAAATAGAGCCTAAATCGGCAGGTGTTGCATCGGCAATGTTTTTAATGGCAAAACCACAAATTGATGCGAATAATCGCAGATACCAAAACGGAACTAAGGGTGGTAGGCCAGTAACCAAACCAGAACCAAACAATAACCTAGAATCCAATTATAATAAACCAAGTGATAACCAAACCATAACCAAAGCAAAACCTAAGGAAAATGATAATGTAAAGGAAAATGATAATGTAAATGATAATAATAAAAAAACATTTACTCCACCTTCGGTGTCGGATGTGTCCGATTATTGCACTTTGAATGGATATGGCATTGACCCAGAGAGTTTTGTTGATTTTTATGCATCAAAGGGATGGATGGTTGGGAAAAACAAGATGAAGGACTGGAAAGCCTCGGTAAGGACCTGGGTACGAAGCCAGCGGCAGGAATCGACCGCCAAAGGCAGTAAAAATCAGTTTCACAATTTTGAACAACGAGATACCGATTATGATGCATTGATGTTAAAACAGGTAAAAGACTGGGTGGGGGAAGGAGAAAATGAAGGAAATACATAAAAAAATCCTGGTGTTTGTAAAGCAATACATGTTAGAGCATGATTATCCCCCCACAACCAGGGAAATAGGGGATGGGGTTGGCTATACGTCAAGCTCTACTATCTGGGGATATCTGCGAGATATGAAAGAGATAGGGTTAATTGGTTATGTGGATGAATGCCCTAGAACTATAACAATACCAGGAATGCATTACACATGCGATACCAAGGATAACATTCAGGCAAGGGGGAATTGAATTGCCAGATAACAAAATGAAAAATCAATATAGCGAGAATTCGGAACGTCAAAGAATGGCAGCGATTAAGGACATGGAGAAATATCCATCACCTATGACGAAAGCATTTCTCCGACCGGCATATGATAGGACTGAAATATGTCCTGATTTTTCTAGGCGTCCAAGTAATCAAAACACATATTTAAGGGAGGAAGGGAAATGAAGCATCTGAATGATAGATACGCAAAAATTATGGAATACAAAGGTATGGATATATGCGCATTGAGGATTGCCGACCCATCCAATGGTGATGAATTTGGGTACAGGATTAATGATATCTTGTATGACGGTATGGTGTTTGATAGCCTGCGAGAGGCTATGGAGGCCATTGATTCTTTAGCGCACATTTAGCGAGGAAGGAGCAGGTCATGGTAAGACCGATATTATTTAACGGCGATATGGTTCAGGCAATCCTGGAGGGGTGTAAGACAGTTACCAGGAGAATGATTAAGCCGCAATTTGAAATATCCTTAGAAGGAACAGAATGTGAATGTAGCCACGAAAAGGGATTCTGGGATATGGGAGGAAATGAGTGGGCTTGTCGTCAATGCGGCTATGGAGTAATACCGATGCGAGGAGGCTCCTGGATACACGCTCCATATGCCGCTGGTGATATTCTGTATGTCCGGGAAACATGGGGATTTAATCCTTGTACAAGATGTGCAGATGTGTGTAATACTCCGGCGCCGGATACATATAAAGGAGCACCAGGATGTTTTGTATATCGAACAGACTACGGAACCACAGAAGACGATACGTTTCCGCCGTCAATGCATAAGTGGCACCCATCAATCCATATGCCAAAGGAAGCAGCTCGCATCTGGCTAAAAGTGACAGATGTGAGGGTGGAGAGGTTGCAGAAGATAACACTCGACCAGATAGAAAAGGAAGGGGTTAAAACAGAGCATCCTCATGTATTGAATGGGCAGGAACAGCAGTATGTTTTTTCGCAACTATGGGATTCTACGGTTGACAAGTTAAATATTGACCGTTATGGATGGACCGCCAACCCCTGGGTATGGGTGATAGAATTTGAGCGTTGTGGGAAACCGGAGGAGGCAGAGGGATGATTGAAGAAGGAATCGCGAAAGACCTATCAATTGTAGTTGAAAATGCAAAATTGATGGGATGCCAAGAGGTTAAGTCATTTAAGAATATACCACTGAAAAATGTTGAGACTGTCATATCAGCGTTACAAAGGCAGGTGCCGAGGGAAGTAAGGAACATATACCCTGTTGAAGTTAAAGAGACAGGATTGCACATCTTAACTGGAGACTGTCCAAGATGTAGTGCTCCTATCCCCGCGGAACAGCGCTATTGTTGGAAATGCGGGCAACGGTTAGATTGGACGGAAGATTGAGGAGAGCAGCATGGGAAGATTGGTTGATTCAGATGATGTAAAAAAACTGCTTGTTGCAAAATATGAAGAAGCAGAATACATAATTGAGGATGTAAGAAAAATTCCGACCGCAGAAACAGAGGGTAAGTGGATTCCGGTGGAGGAGCGGATGCCAGAAGGCGGTGAGGATGTCTTGGTATGTACGGGTAATGGGTGGATTTTGGTGGCTTGGTATGGTACTAATGGACAAAGTTGGCACATAACTCCAGCGGGGATTACTCATGATGATATCATTGCTTGGATGACGTTGCCAGAACCGTACAAGGAGGCAGAGGGATGAAAAGGATATGCTGTTTTTTAACTGGTGGTCATAGATTCCAGCCGGGTAAAACCGAAATAGACTGTGATGATGAAAGCAAAACCTGTAAAGTAACAGAAACCTGCTGTAAATGTGGAAAAAAATTTACATTCACGGCGACATATAAGCAGTTTGGAATGCCAGATTAGTAACCAATCGTTATTTCCGGTGGAACCGGAGGAAAGGAACTGTATGATTACAAGGAGTATCATTGATGGACAAGGACAAGAACATATGAGTATATGTGTTGATTGCCGTTTGAACAGCATCCGGATTTGTAACGGAAAAAGGATTATCCTTGAAAATAATCATAAAAATAACAGTTACATAATCTATGAAATGCAGGGGGCGCTATATAAAAAAGAACTTGCAAAAGGTAAAGAGGAAACCCTTGAGTTAGTAGAGTTTCAAAAGTGGCTATCAGAGCATGGATATATAGAGGATGAACACGCTTGCAAAGAAGCTAGAGAAAATCTGAATAAGCAAGCAAATTAGGATTTTTGAAAGGAGCAGGATATGAGCGGAATGACGTGTGATGTGACAGGTTGTAAGTGGAATGACGGTTCCGGCAACTGCGGGTGTGATGGCATTTATATATCTGATGCTGAGACAGGAGAACCAATGTGCATGAGCGCAGAGTTCTCGGAAGATTAGCATTTTACGGAAAGAAGATAGTATATGGATTTCTATAATTGCCCTTATGTAGTGGTTATTCCGTTTCGCAATGGAAACGAGTATGACGAGGATTACGGATGTGAGGCAACGGGGAAGAACTGTCAATGTTGCCAGTGTAAATTGACACCAGAAGAGTGTGAACAGTTGATTCAAAAACAGAAAAATTAACATTTTGACGGAGATGAAAAATGAGAAAAGTAAAATATAAAGCTAATTATGGATACGCTGGTACTGATGTAGAGGATGAGCTGGAATATCCGGACGGGGCGACAGACGAAGAAATAGAAGAGGATATTAAAGAAATTGTCATGCAACGGGTTGACTGGTATTGGGAACCAGTAAATTAAACATTTCCGGAAGGAGAAAAGATGAACGGCGTAATAGATTATAACTGGTTGGGTATTGCTTTCATTTCCGATGACCTTCCTCAAAAAGTCCACAAGGCAATTGAGAAAAAGATGGATGAGCTGGAAGCGCAAGTCAATGCAGAGTTTGACCAGTGGCTTGATGAGAATGGGTTAGAGAGAGCAATGGGCGTTGTAATTAAAAAGCAACAAAATTTAGTGAAAGGAGAAGTATGTGGATACCATTTGAATTAGGGCAGACTGTTTATATAGTGGTTGATAACGGCTACAATACAGAGCACACCATACATGACGGGTATGACCATTTGGGGGAGATTGTTCACAGAGAGACAGTGCATCATCCCTTATTGCAAGTTGAGCCGAGAAGGTTTAATTTACAGATGCTTGCCTATCATGGGCTTGATGGCATATATGCAACCCGTGAAGAGGCAGAAACACATTTAAAAAAAATTAAAGGAGGTACAGGGTGCGAAAAAGTAAGTGTATAAAAACGCATTACCCGGAATCCATCTGCATGGCAGAGAGAATTGTATTATTTCATGGAACCAGATTTCGCATTGCTTTGAGCTATCATGAATTTTACTGCGAGAAGTGCAAGAAGGTTAGGCATTTGTGGTTCATCAATAGATAATAGCAGTTTGGAGGATGAAGATGTATTTAAACATTGAATATAGAGATGGAAAGACAGAACAGAAAATCGTGGATGATTGTACCGTTAAAGATGGGTGCCTAAAGTATTATATCAGGACAGGAAGAGATGCTGGCACGCATTATATTCCATTGGATATTATCAAAGAGTTTCATAAAGAGAATTAGGATTTAGAGGAGGGATGAACGTGGATAGATTAACAATACCTGATGAGCCTATAGATGGAGGAATGAGACGAGCGGTAGTTGATTGTAGAGCAGTCAAAGAACGGGCTATGACAATATACTGGCGGCTTAAAGCCTATGAGGATAGCGGGCTGATGCCGGAAGGAGTGAAAGCTGTGAAAGAGAAACGTATTCCGTGCGTGCCAAAAGTGAAAACAGAGAGATTTATAGAAGATTATAACTGCCCATGCTGCGGTCATAGATTTATTAGTAAAGACGAGACTGGCTGGTTTGCTGGAATGCGTACGGGATTTTGTCCGGATTGTGGACAGGCCATTGATTGGGAAAGTTAACATTGAGGTGACGAAATGAGAAGATTAAGACTGATTAAAGTGGTCGTGCCAGAGATTGTTGCATATTTCAGCCAGGGTTCAGAACCCATGGAACCAGAATATGAGTGTTCCTGCGGAATGGGCGTGGCAGAGGAGTATAAATGCTGTCCCTACTGCGGTGCGGAACTGGCATGGGAGCAGGTTAGGAAACCATCGAAGGAATTTAGAAAACTGTTAGACAAGCTTTAAAATTAGTATTTTAAGGAGAAAGGAATGGCAAAGTGCAGTAAACAAACAGAGGATATGTGTCTATGTAGAGATTGTGCAGTTATAAACTGCGAACGGTATAACTGCCGTGAGTGCGAGACGATCACGCACGAAAGAATCCATGAAGTATTTTTCTGCAACAGTTTCCGCGAGCAGGATAGTAGCAGATAAAATTAGCAATTTGGCTGCCGACTGCCAAGTGTCGGAGAAAGCAGGAAATATGATTATAACAGGAATGAAACATTTTGAAAGTGTATGCAAAAGAAAACTTGTAGATTGGTATAACTGTGACGTGGAGACAAAAGGCACACGCATTGATTTGGATGACGTTTATATTGTATGGGCTTGCAAGACTTTACAGAACTACAAGTGTTTAGCTTCAACTTCGGTTAGTGGCGACGGTATTTATGCTGAGTATACGTATAATGGGGACAAACAGGAATTATACGAAGATGTATACAAAAAATTGACGAATACTTGCCATAGAGAAGAATAGTTAAAACTGACATTTTCTAACCCAAGAAAAAACAAATTGAGGAAAAAATTATATGCACAGAATAAAAACTGAGCGGTGGACACCCGCCAAGATGACTCTACCGCTCACGTAAATACGTCTGAGTATATTATACCTTACTCGGACGTGAAAATCAATACGAATGAGGAGGATATAATTATGAGTACACAGACAATAAAAGCCGAAATCATCAACAATGTACTGGTAGCAATGTCCTTATATATCATGGAGCAGCAGACTCTTACCATTCTGCAAAATGTAATGCAGCAGGAATTGGTTAGGGTGAACATGGAAGAAATAACTACACTTCCAGTAGAAAGAAAAGATGATATAAGTCAACGGAATCAGTATATAATACAGTTATTCCTGATTAAAAAGCGTGATTTAGCAAGAGGAACCAAAGAAAACTATCTTAATTCCATACGAAGATTGCTGACAGAGATAAGCACAAAATCACTGGACCAGATGGACACCACTGATATTGATTGGTATTTATCGCGATATGAAATCAGAAATGTGTCCAGTGGAGGAAAGAAAAACCAGCCTAGCACTTATAATAACGAGCGCCGTTTTTTGTCAGCATTCTTTACATGGATGCGCCTTGAAAAATTAATCACAGACAATCCCGTAGAATCTATCCCAGCTAAGAAAGTACCAATTAAACCGATTGATTACTACAGTCCAGAAGAATCAGCAAGGTTAAGGGATGCGTGCAAAAATATCCGTGAGAGGGCCTTGCTGGAGGTACTTCGCAGTACTGGAGCCAGGATAGGTGAGATTGCGGAAATAACCCTGGACCAGGTAGACATGAGAACCGGAGATATATGGATACAGGGAGAGAAAAGCGGAAGATATCGGACTATCTATCTGGATGATGATGCGCGACATTATTATGGCCTGTATTTGGACAGTAGGAAAGATGATTGTCCATATATGTTCCCGCGCTCCAGAAAACCGTATGGAAAGATGACTACTTGCGGATTTCGGGCGATATTGAAAACCATAAGGAAAAGAGCTGGACTTACCTGCCGGGTATATCCGCATAAGTCACGCAAAACGCTGGGGATGAATCTGAAAAACAGAGGGGTTGATATTGGGACCATACAGGAAATTATGGGACATGCAGACCCAGGAGTTACGGCACGTTATTATGCACAGTCTAACCCGCGCACTCTTCGTTCGGTAAGGGAAAGGGTTAATGTGTAGGAAGGAGGGCTATGAGGACCAGGGACAAGAATTATAGTGAATATGGAATTACGGATGACGAAGCCAAACGCATAAAAGAATACTGCCAGACCGCCAGCGTAGAAGATAAGCTTACATTGTTCCAGTGCGCCATATCCTCCGCTCCTGGCCTGGAGGTGGAGATATACGAAAGCCTTGTAAGTAATATTGGATATGACAAGCTGAGCAAGCGAAAGAATATTCCAATCAAACGGGATGATTTTTACGGGTATCAAAGAAAAACGCTGGATGAATATAGGCGGTTAATGACATTGTTTGGGAGGTGGAAAGGATGATTAATACTAATAGCACTATACGAGTAACAGAGTTTTTATATGCCTTACGATTGGCTATAGAAGCCAGTAAGAAATTAACCGATGAAGATATGGTAATGCTTGAAAACATTGCGGAGAAAATGGAAGAAATAAAAAAATGAAATGCCCATATCGTAAAGAAACAAGTTTAATCAAAACGGTTGAAACAGAAAAAACCTTTGATACATTTGCTGATTGTTATGAAGATGAATGCAGGCTGTACTGTCACGAAACAAAAAGTTGTCTTAGGGCAGAAGCGCATAAAGCACAGATATTTGGTACAGTCAAGTATTCACAATAACGATAAGGCAAAGGGTGGAGTTAAGTAGAAACAATGAATACGCTTAAATGTGGGGACGGTTTGACCAACGCGAACATGGTAAAATTAGTATAGGACTATTATACCGTGTGAAGCACAAAGAATAAGGGGTGGTGATTGTGGCTTCCAGACTGACGGATAAGCAGAAAAAAGATATTATTGCTGATTATGTAGAGACTGGAAGCTACAATGCTACAGCAAAGAGATTTGGAGTGGCGCTGAACACAGTCAAAAAAATATGCACACAAAATGCAGATATTGCACAAAAATGCAAACAAAAAAAGGAACAGAACACAGCGGACATGTTAGCTTATATGGATTCCCGAAAAGAACAGGCGCAGGGAATCATTGATGAATATTTAAAGAAGTTAGCAGACCCAAAGAAATTAGAAAACGCTACTATTTCACAAATTGCAACAGCTATGGGAATTGTGGTTGATAAGTTTATGGATAACACTAAAAGGGGAGATAACACAGAAGGTATTACTATTTTGAATGATATACCAAAGGAAGAAAGGTAGAACAAAGATTATGGGTGAAATTGTTAAACTGACTGACGTAATCGCCCCATCCTTCTATGACGTTCACTGGGATATTCTGGACGGTAATCATACATATTATGACTTGTATGGAGGGAGAGGTTCCACGAAGTCTTCCTTTATATCTATTGAAATTGTGCTGGGTATGATGGATGACCCAGAGGCCAATGCTGTCATATTCCGAAAGTACGCTGTAACCATTGGAGAATCAGTATTTGAGCAGATACAGTGGGCTATAGATGCATTAGGCGTAACAGATTTATGGGAATCCCGTACAAGTCCATACAGATTTGTTTATAAGCCGACCGGACAGAAAATAATATTCCGTGGACTTGATAAAGCCAAGAAAACAAAGTCTATAAAGGCCAGTAAAGGATACTTTAAATACTTATGGTTTGAGGAATTGGATGAATTTGCAGGACCAGAGGAAATACGAACTGTTGAGCAGTCAGTATTGCGTGGTGGCAGCAAGTTTGTTGTATTTAAATCCTTCAATCCACCTATCAGTCAAAGCAACTGGGCGAATCAGTATGTAAATACGCCAGACGATAGTGCGTATAGGCATAAAAGCGATTACCGTTCTGTGCCGGTTGAATGGCTGGGGGAAATGTTTATTGAGCGCGCTGAACATCTTAAAGCCACCAATGAGCGGGCATACAACCACGAGTATTTAGGTTTACCGGTTGGGCTTGGTACAAATATATTTGACATGCTGGAGATTAGAACAATCACGGATGAAGAAATACAGAGCTATCAATCCATATATCAAGGTCAGGATTTTGGATGGTGGCCTGACCCTAAAGCATTTATTCGGGCAGCTTATGTAGCAAATAAAGAAAAAATTGTGTTATTAGATGAATTAGGCGGGTGCAAGATTAGAAACTCTGATATGGCTCGCATGATACAGGAAAAAGGATACGATGATTATACTCTTATGTGTGGAGTGGACGAGAAGGAAAGTATTGTTGACCTTCGTGACGCTGGTATTCCAGCCCGTAGTGCTATTGTAACACCTGGGAGTAGGAAATATACGTATGAATGGCTACAGTGCCGTACAATCGTCATAGACCCAGCCAGAACGCCGAGGGCATACAAAGAGATTATAGAGTATGAGCATGAGATTGATAGCAACGGAGAAGTGATTGCGGATTATCCAGACGGAAATGACCACTGGATAGATGCCTTACGGTATAGCATTTCTCCTATGGCTATGAGGAGGGGACACAGTGCGTAGTGGGGCAAAGAAAAATTATCCAAGGATATATAAAATATGGCAAGGTATCCGTCAGAGATGCAATAACCCGAATGACAAGGATTATGACAATTATGGTGGTAGAGGAATAAAGGTCTGTGAGGGATGGAATAACAACTCAATGGAATTTATTCAATGGGCCTTGCAAAATGGATATACTGATAATTTGAGCATTGACAGAAAAGATACCAACGGAGATTATTGTCCTGAAAACTGTCATTGGGCTACGGGTACAGAACAGGCCAGAAACAAGCGGAAACAAAGGACAAATAGAACCGGGTATAATGGCGTACATTATGAAGTGGATAGGGGAAAATATCGCGCTTTGATATACGTTAATAGCAGACGTATGGATTTGGGGAGATATGATACAGTAGAAGAAGCCGCTGAGGCACGAAGAAATGGAGAATTGAAATACTGGGGTGATATGCCACAAGTCCATTATCAATGCGAAGGGGAAACAGTGCATAATGAGTGATGTTACAAAAATCCTGTCAGAAAATGAACGGTGTCAGATATGCCGCAAGAGGAAAGCGGAATTTCTTTGTGATATGCCGGTAGGAAGAATGAGAACATTGCATTTCAAAAATAATGATGGAACAACCGATTACGAAAATAGCTTTAAGTGGTTGACTAATACATGTGACAAAAGCATATGCAGTAAATGTGCAACTGAAATTGCAGGAGACATACATTTTTGCAAAAAATGCATAGAAAAGTTAAAGCAAGTTATAGGGTGACTAAATGGGACTAATAAAATGGGCTAAAAAGGTGATAGGAATGATATTCAAGCGACAGGCAGAAGAAGATTTTAATGTTGAATCAGTGGTATCCCCGGAGATGGAAAGCAAGATTGCAGAGTGCGCCAATATCTACCGGGGTACTCCCTATTGGGTGAATGCTGACGATAACGTTAAGACAATCAATTTCGCAAAGGCTATATGCTCCGAGACGGCACGGCTTGCCACACTGGCAATCGGAATACAGATTGATGGGAGCGCGCGGGCGGCGTGGCTCCAGGAGCAGATTGACAAAACATATTTCCAGATTCGCCACTGGGTAGAGTATGGTATGGCCTACGGCACAATCATCCTTAAACCAAATGGTAAGGGCCTGGACATATTTACACCGCAAGATTTTATTGTTACTGACTGTGACAATGAAGGTATCTATGGAATTGTATTCAAAGATAGTTACAGCGAGAACGATAAATACTATACCCGGTTTGAGTATCATCGGTTTGTCGAGGTCAAGGACGGAGAAAACACTTATTACCCATATTACATATCAAATAGAGCTTATGTGTCCCGCTCTGCAAAAAGTGTGGGGGACCCGATAGCATTAAGTAGGACTAAGTGGTCCGACTTACTTCCAGAGACTCCACCCATACTTAAAGCAAACAATGAGAAAATAGATGGTCCCATGTTTGGCATACTCCGCACTCCACAGGCTAATAATTTAGATATTTCATCACCTTTGGGATTACCAATATATGCCGAGGCCATAGAAGAATTAAAGGACCTTGATATAGCATACAGCCGAAACGTGGGTGAAATATTTGACAGTGAGAAGATTATATTGGCAGACGACCAGCTGATGTTTGGAAGCGGTACAAACATTAAAGGTCGTTATGCTGGCATGAGCAATGAAAAGCTTCCTCATTATGTTAAAAATGTATTTGGAAATGGAACAGAGTCTTTCTATCAGGAGATTGTTCCATCGTTGAATACTGATATCAGAATTACCGGAATAAACAACCTACTCTCATTTGTGGGATTTAAGTGTGGATATTCCAATGGGTATTTTGTGCTTGATGAAAAAACAGGCATGGTCACAGCGACACAGGTAGAAGCTGACGACCGCCGCACTATCCAGCTAATCAAGGATGTGCGCGACAAACTGGAAAGTTGTCTTGACGGGGCAATATATGCGCTTAATGTATATGCGGACCTGTACGGACTGGCACCCGCCGGCAACTACGAAATAACATATGATTTTGGTGACATTACATATAACCGTGAGGAGGACCGGGCAAGATGGTGGCAGTATGTTGTGCAGGGAAAGGTGCCGGCCTGGATGTATTTCCAAAAGTTTGAGGGATTATCTGAAGAAGATGCAAAGGCTATGGTACAGGAAGCACAGCCGAAGGAAGGTCCAATGCTATTTGGGGAGGAATAATGTGGAAATCTTAAAATTCAATGTAGATAAACAGCATATCGTAAGTATTTCTCCGCATCCATATCTTGTAGCAGGAACACAAAACTACCTCGAATGTGATTTCCAATTCGATGCATCATGGGTTGGATATAACAAGGTAGCTGTGTTTGAACAGAAGTACTATATTCCGATATTTGGTAATCGGTGTCGCGTCCCGGATGATGTGGCACGGTTAAAAAGATTCTCCGTAAGGATAGTTGGGGAAAAGAAGGATGTAAGGATTGTAACGGATTTCGCAGTAATAAACCAGAGGTGAAAATACATGTATGCTAATAATTTGGATGATGCATTTTCCGTATTTGCATCAGGCGCAACAGAAGAATGGGTAAAAAGTGATAAATACATGGATTATCCAGAATATCACGATGAAGATTATACCTATATCGAAGGACGTACAATTGGCGATATTACTGCGCAGGTATCAGTACAGGGAGAGGCATACAGCCAGTATATATCTTTTATGATAAATAGATACTATGATGGCATTGATTTGATTGGAATGTCTATATGGATACACTATGAATTAAAAGATGGAAGCGGCAGCGAAGATAGTCCAGTGAATGTAATGTATAACGATAGTAATATCAAATTTGGGTGGATTATACCAGAAAAGGCAACACAACAGGTAGGAGAAATTAAGATTGGTGTATGGGTGAATGGTACAGCGCCGAATACCAAAGCGTATATATTAAAGACAGAGGAAAAGATATATACAATACACCCTGGGTTAATTCCTGGGTCTGGCATTACACAACCAGACTCAACCTGGTTTGAGAATTTTGCTAATCAAATGGATAGTAAGGTATTTACCGCACAGGGCCATGCCAATGATGCCCAGGCCAGTAAGACTGCCGCCGCCGGTTCTGCCACGGAATCTGCTCAGTCAGCGAAAGCATCGGCGCGGGCATTAGAGGAGAATAAGGCATATGTGGAGAGCCAGAAGGAGGCATTTGCGGGCTACAACCGCCGGGAAACTGACCTTAGGTATGCCAATTCCCTTATAGGTTCTGCTGCCGGAACCACGCAAGTCACAGTGTCTGATGCATGGGAGGCCCCAATACCCGGCCTGGAGATAGCCGGTAAGAGTGAGCAGGGAGCAGACCCCAGCCCGGATAATCCGCAGGAGATTGTGAGCACGGATGTCACGGCGGTGGCGGTGACGGGGGCGAATATGTCTAAAACAGCAGCCATCACCCTCACGGAGCCGTTGCGTGGTATCGGGGATGTACGGGACAGGATAATGTGTAATGATGGTGTGTGGTGCGTGGAAAGGAAGTTGGTACGGGTAAGCCTCGATGGAAAGGAAAATTGGATGGATTATAAAAGTAAAGGCTCTAACTCGTTTGGAGTATCCACTTATGATAATCTAATTAAAATGGATGCTGTCCTGTTATGTGATGATTTAAAGGTGGATAGCGCCGTTGGGGTATGGGACGGGACAAAAGAAAATACGATTGCCTCATCGAAAAAAGTGGGGGGGTTCAATTTAAGAGTATATTTAAATAGTACTACCACACTTGACTCCCTTAAAGCATTGCTGGCAGCTCGTCCTATGACCGTAATAGCAGAGCGTACCACTCCCACCTGGGAACCCCTCCCAGCCGCTACCCAGTCCGCTTTAAATGCCCTTACCACTTACACAGGCCAGACAACCATCACAGTGACAGCGGATGGGCCGGAGCCGGATGTACAACTATGGTATGTCCAAGATACCAATATTATAATTGCGGAACTAAAAAAACTGATAGAAGGTACACGTAATGTTAAGCCCTAATTATCTCCAGCATATAGCTGATGGTTCCGAAGAAATAGCCTCCCAGCTTCATACATACATTATCCGTCAGATAATAGACCGCATGATGATACGCATAGGCCGCGGCGACGATTACCTACTCACGTCCTCTGACCGATGGCGCATACAGATATTACAAGACGCAGGATATATGCTGGAGGATATAACGGCAGAGTTATCCAAAATCACTAAGCGACAGGAAAAAGAAATCAAGGCCGCAATGGAAGAAGCTGGAATCAAGGCCCTGGAATACGACCATAAAATATATGAAGCTGCTGGTTTATCTCCAATTCCTCTTACTCAATCTCCGCAGCTTATCCGACTGATGGAACGAAACATGGATGCAACAATGGGAGAGTGGGAAAACTATACTAGGACCACAGCAGAAGCCGCACAAAGGCTTTTTATAAACGAATGTGATAATGTATACCACCTTGTATCTTCTGGGGCTGTATCGTACACACAGGCCGTCAAAGAGGCAGTTAATAATGTGGTATCGGGCGGAGTGATAGTACACTATCCTTCGGGCCATAAAGACACCATAGAAACTGCTACGGCGCGTGCAGTACGTACTGGAGTAGCCCAGGCTACAGGCGATATCTCTATTAAGCGTATGGAAGAAATGGACTGGGATATCATTCTGGTGTCGGCGCACATCGGGGCCAGAACCGGGGATGGAGGGCAGAATCCGGGCAATCATTTATGGTGGCAAGGGCAGTTTTACAGCAGGACTGGAAAGGATAAGCGCTTTCTTCCATTTTCCCAGACTGGATACGGAACAGGTGAAGGGTTATGTGGATGGAACTGCCGTCACTCCTTCGGAAGCGGTGATGGGGTAAACAATCCATACACAGACATCCAAACCGCAGACAATTACAAGGTTGAGCAGCTGGAGAATCGGCAGCGAACGCTTGAACGGCGCATCAGAAAGACCAAACGCGAAGTCATGGGGATGCAGGAGGCCGTGGATAAATGCAAGGATGAATCAGTTAAATTTGAAATGCAGCTTGACCTTGACGGCAAGTCGTATCTGTTACAGCGGCAGAATAAGGCATACAACGAATTTTGTAAAACGAACGACTTGCGCACCCAGCAAGAACGGTTACAGATTGCCAGATGGAACCGGGAGCAGGCGACAAAGGCTAGGGGCGCAGCGCGGCGGTATCAGAATGTGAAAGGGAATTAAATGAACGAAATTAATTTTAATGACGTTCCCAAAGATGAAACATGGGAAATTCCGAAAGAGGTAATAAATTACTATATGCGGAGTGGTTATAACGAAAAGGGAATACCTTTGAATATTTCTACCTGTAAAGAAATATTTGATATTTTAAAAATGGAGAATAGAAATGAGCAGATGGAAACCATATAATCCAAATCCTAAAAATGCCCGCGTAGGGGACTGCCCCATCCGGGCTATAACCAAAGCCTTAGATAGCGACTGGGAAACGGTATTTGCCGGTGTGACTGTATGTGCGTGTGCTCTATCTGATATGCCATCAGCCAATCATGTGTGGGGTGCATACCTACGTCAAAATGGGTTTAAACGGTACATAGTGAATGACCACGGACAAGATGTTTACACGGTTGATGACTTTTGCCAGGATAATCCTATAGGAACGTACATCTTAGCAATTACAGGGCATGTGGTGTGTGTGCAGGATGGTTATTACTGGGATACATGGGACAGCGGGCAGGAGATACCAATATACTACTGGGAAAGGCGATAACATGGACATAATGGAATTTGGAAAAACGGTTTTGGCAATATTTGGAGCGATATCTGTTTTAGGTGGTGGGTTTGCTGTAATACATAAATGGATATCTCCTGCCATTAAAATGAATAAGCGTGTAGAGATATTAGAGGAACATGATAGACGAGATTACGATGTCATGAAGAAGTATGCCGAAAGAGATTCGCTAATTCTTGAAGTATTGCTAACGATGCTTGACAGCCAAATCGCGGGGCCTGGAAGCAACCTTGAACAGTTAAAAAAAACGAGAGAAAAACTTATTTTGTATCTTGCGCAGAAATAATAAGAGGTGTGTTTTTGAAGGTATATGACTTTACGGTATTAGAATTAAATTGTTTCCGTGTATACTGCAATTTTACAAATGATGAACATCAATTATTTGAATTGCGCGCACAGAATATATCTTTGGAACAATGCGCAGAGCGGATGAATATTAGTATATCTACGGCAAAGAGATTGAGCCGAAAAGTCAATAATAAAATCATAAGGGTGTGTAATAGAATTACTCCATATATAGATAACAGAAAAAAATAATACTTTTATGATACTTTTATAAGTCTTTGACGAACTGTCAGAGGCTTATTTTTTATGGGATAATTGGATTATAAAAGAACGGAGGGGATATAATGCCGCAACCATTTATCAATCCAAACTATCTGAATACATATCCAAACGCATACCCATATCAACCACAGATGCAACCACCTATGGACCGATTGCAGCAGCTACAGGCACCATACCAGATGCCGCAACAGACGCAGGTACCACAGGTCCCGCAGACCAATCAGGGAATATTATGGGTGCAGGGTGAGGCTGGCGCAAAATCGTATTTAGTAGCGCCCAGCACATCTATATTGCTGATGGACAGCGAAAATGAGTATTTTTATATTAAGACAACCGATGCGGCAGGAATGCCAACACTTCGCACTTTTGAATATAAAGAGATTGTAAATGGTCAGAAAAAGGAATCTGCACCGGCTGAAAATTTGGATGAAAAGTATGTTACCAGAAACGAGTATCAGGATTTAAAGGCAAAATATGATGAATTATATGGCCTTTTAGAATCCAGCACAGCGCCAAGCGGAAAGGAGAAATAATATATGAATCCATTATTTAGCATGTTGGGCGGCGGCTCACCAATGGGTGGCATGATGCCTGGAATGGGCGGGGGAAACAACCCAATGCAGATGATTCAGAAGTTTATGGAATTTAAGAACAACTTCAAGGGGAATCCCCAGGAAGAAGTGCAGAAGATGCTCCAGTCTGGTCAGATTACCCAGCAACAGTTAGACCAAGCCCAGCAGATGGCCCAGCAGTTTCAGCAGATGCTTGGAGGCATGAAAAAATAGTACATAAATCAATGCGCATGATTTTGTAAATAAATTTAAAGGAGTAAATATTTATGGAAAGTGGTTACTCTTTAGCGGACATTGCAGCCGCTACAGGAAACGGAAATAACAGAAATGGTGACGGTATGTGGGGCGATTGGATTTGGATTATCGTTCTCTTCCTGTTCGCCGGGGGAGGCTGGGGCAATGGCTTCGGCGGCAACGGTGCAAATGGAGCGGGACTCCAGGGTCTTGCTACCAGAGCAGATATCAATGAGGGCTTTGCTTTGAACGGTATAGAAAACGGAATTAGGGGTATCCAGCAGGGTATCTGTGACAGCACATACGCGCTGAACAACACTATCACCAGCGGATTCAACGGTGTTGACCGCAGCTTATGCCAGATGGGCTATCAGCTCCAGGATTGCTGCTGCCAGACACAGCGCGCAATTGACGGCGTAAACTACAATCTGGCTACACAGTCATGTGATACCAGAAATACAATCCAGAACGCAACAAGGGATTTACTGGATAACAACAACAGCAACACCAGGGCTATCCTTGACTTCTTGACCCAGGACAAAATTTCCAGCCTCCAGGCAGAAAATCAGACTCTTAGGTTCCAGGCAAGCCAGACTGCCCAGAACGGCTTTATTGATGCAGTTGGTAACACTATCGTTGCACAGCTTCGTCAGCCGCAGCCTGTACCGTCTTACACAGTTCCTGCACCATATCCATACGCATCTAACTGCGGTTGTGGATGCAACAATGGATGCGGATGCTAATGAGAAACGAACAGTTTTACGATAATCTTGCTTTGTATGCAACTGCATTGCAAATGATAGATTTGCTTTTACTCGTTGGTGACGTTTCTAATAATGATATATTAGAGGCGTTGCAACAGCAAAATAAAGAATACATGGAGAAGATTATCGACCAAAACAACCGCATATTGCGTATCTTGTCCGAAAAGGACATGTCTACTGTATAAGTAGTATTACACACATGGAGGGGTAGGCATAAGCTTGCCCTTCTGTGCATATAAGGAGGATTTATTATGGCAGATTTTGTAACTGCTGGTACACAGACTGTTGAAGTCAATGGAAGTGTACTGTTTGCAGCAAACCGGGTATATTCCTGTAATTGCCCAAATATAAGGCACGAGCCACTTTCTGGGAGAGTGGTTTTACTTCCTGGCCTGTACCGTGTAGGCTTTAACGGAAACTTTTCCGCAGCCGCAGCAGGTGACGTTATCTTTGAAGTGCAGCAGGACGGCGAAGGCATTCCCGGTGCAAGAATCCAGAACACAGTTGCCGCCGGCGCAACAATCAATGGAGCAGCAACTGTAGAAGTAAGGGTGTGCAAACCATGTTGCGCTACCTTATCGGTAAAAAACGTTGGAGCCACAGCGGCGACAGTATCAGACGCTAACCTTGTTGTTAGCAGAATAGGTTAAGGGGGTAAGGCTATGAGTTATAAGATGATGCAGAATATCCACGAAGAGCTGGATAAGATTGCGGAAAAAGGCCTGAACACTAGCAACCTTGAAACCGCATACAAACTGATAGACATGTGGAAAGACATGGAGAATGTGGAGTACTGGAAGTGCAAAGAAGAGTACTACAATCAGGTAATGGACGAAATGGACGGCGGAGAATACAGCGAAGCGCGTCGCAAGCGCGACAGCATGGGACGTTATAGCCGTGCTGATGGAATGTCGCAGGACTATGATAGTGACAGTTCTTATCGCGGCACACGTGGAAAACATTACGTCAGAGGTCATTACAGTCGCGCCACTGGACCGGCCTATGATGACTACATGAACCAGAAGCAGAGCTACAGAAGCGGCGGAAAAGATGAAGATTGTAAGCGGCGTATGCTTGCAGCCTTGGAAGAGCATATGGACGCTTTAGCAAATGAAATCGGGGAAATGAGTGCCGATGCCGAATGCAGAGAGGAAAGGGAGGTCATGAAGCGCTATATAGACAAACTGCGCAACATGATGTAATACAAAAGGCAGGATTAATTTCCTGCCTTTTTATGATGAATTTGTACAGGACGTGTCAAAGCATCTATAATGTTCCACCCGCTATATATGCGACTATGTACTCTTGCATAAGAAGCATTGTATTCTCTACACCATTCCGCAAGAGATTTCGTTGTTCCGTCTATTTCAAACATCAAATTTCTGTTTGTATTATTGTTCTGCTCAATAATTGTAGCCCATCTACAATTTGAAGGTTCATAATTTTTTGAACTATCTATCCTATCAATGGATAAGTTATCTGAATACCCGTTTTCTAAAGCCCATTTTTTGAAGTTATTGTAATCTTTCCATTCGTCACATACAGAAATCCCTTTTCCACCATATAAATAGTACGAATCATGTTTTACACTGCTACAGCGAAACAACATATCGCTCCATATTCTATAAATCCTGGTTTTGGTATCTCCATGAGTTTTATTTCTTTGTATTATGGACTCTCTGCTATAACATCCACACGATTTAGTATGCCCGGTTGTCAAATCTTGTTGATGAACAATACTTATATTCCCACAATCACATTTACATTCCCATAAAGTTTGATTTCCCTTGCTTTTTCCGGCATATCGAATAGCGACCAATCTTCCAAATCGCTTTCCTGAAATGTCCTCTACTCTTGATTTTCGGCAATCGGGGCATGACTTGTTGTATTTGGATTTTAAAGTATTATCACTGGTAACAAATATTTTCCCGCAATCGCATTGGCATTCATATTGCGTATATGATTTTGTTTTCGGAAGCTTTCGCAGTACAGTTAATTTTCCGATTTTCTTACCTATAAAATCATCTTTATTGGCACATCCGCAAGATTTTGTTTTTCCGTTACGCAAATTTCCGGTATAGATTTTTCGTGTCGTTCCGCAATCGCAACGGCATAGATAATACAAATTTCCCAGATATTCCAACACCGTCCACATTCCAAACTTTTGACCTGTTAAATCAATTCTTTTTGTCATTAAGTAACCCCTTTCTATATTCAATATTATATCATAAGAACGAGAAACAATCAATTAGTACATAGTTAAAATGTGGGGATACGAAGAGTAAAATAATCTGGTATAATGAGAGGGGATATCTAACCTTACAAAATGTGGGGACGATTATTTTTTTCTAATACGGTAAAATAGGAGTAGGAATAAGCAGAAAGGGTGAAAACATGGTAAAAGACAGTTGGGTGTACTGCCCTATATGTAACAATAAAACTCGGACTAAAATACGACCAGATACGGTTGCGAAAAACCTTCCCGTATTTTGCCCTGTATGCAAGAATACATCCATAATGAATATTGCAAAAGGAAAAGCAAGTGATTTAGATAAAAGTGGTTTATCACCTGCAACATAACTTTAGAGCCAGACGCCAGACGCAGAGCCAAACAGATGCAAGAGTTTGTTTGGCTCTTTCTTTATATTGACCTCCCTCCTATAGCACATGTCCTTAAAAGAAACAGGTTCTAGCGCATAGCGTGAACAGCCTGGAGGTTGAAAAGCGGATGCAATTTCCGGCATGTGCGTTTTTGGACAAGTCAAGTCCTACAAAATGGCAACCGTTGGTGGACGGTTACACACCTACAAATAACCTAATAACGGAAAAGGAGAATCATCAATGAAAACCGAAGAATTAAAAGCACAGGGATTGACAGAGGAACAGATATCTTTTGTCATGGCTGAAAATGGGAAAGACCTCAAAAAGTTGCAGAAAGAAAACGACAATCTGAGCGCGGACCGGGATACCTGGAAAGAAAAAGCAGAAGCAGCAGAAGCAACGCTGAAAGGCTTTGAAGGGGTTGACCTGGAGACGATGCAGAGGGAAATATCTGACTGGAAACAGAAAGCTACGGAAGCCGAGAAAAAAGCCCAGGAGCAGCTTTACGCGCGTGACTTTTCGGACGCTCTGAAAACGGAATTTGAGGGTATTAAGTTTTCCAGCGAAGCGGCTAAACGTGCAATTATGGCAGAAGTAAAAGAGGCCGGTTTAAAACTGAAAGATGGTAAAATTCTGGGGCTGAATGACCTTTTGTCTCAAATGAAAGAAAAAGATGCTTCGGCTTTTGTTGATGATGCACAGCAGCAGGTACAGCAGAACATGGCGAGGTTTACCGCACCAGTAGGTAAGCAGAATACGCCAGGAACTATGACACGAAAGGATATTGAAGCGATTAAAGACCCGTCTGAGCGCCAGTCTGCAATCGCCAGTAACCTACATTTATTCGGTAAAGGAGAACAGTAATGGCAGCAAAAGCCAATTTAATTACAAGTGCAGACATACAGGTTACGGCTCGCGAAATTGATTTTGTAACACGCTTTGAAAGGAACTGGCAGCACCTCCGGGATATCCTGGGGATTATGCGTCCTATTAAGAAAACACCGGGCGCGGTGCTGAAAAGCAAATATGCAGAAGGAACTTTACAGAGCGGTGCTGTAGGCGAGGGAGAGGAAATCCCTTACAGCAAATTTACAGTAAAGGAAAAGACATATGCGGAAATGACCATAGAGAAGTATGCAAAGGCCGTTTCCATTGAAGCAATTAAGGACCACGGCTATGAAAATGCCGTCCAGATGACAGACGACGAATTTTTGTTCCAGCTTCAGTCGGATGTAACAGAGCGATTCTATACATATTTGAACACAGGCACACTTACCGGAACAGAAACCACCTTTCAGATGGCCCTTGCTATGGCAAAAGGAATGGTGGAAAACAAATTCAAACAGATGCACCGGAATGTTTCGGGTGTGGTTGGATTTGCGAATATACTGGATGTTTACCAGTACCTAGGTGCCGCTGAAATCACCGTGCAGAATCAGTTTGGTTTCCAGTATCTTAAGGATTTCATGGGATTCAATACAATCTTCCTGCTGTCCGACTCGGAAATTGCAAGAGGAAAAATAATAGCTACACCAGTGGAAAACATTGTAATGTACTATGTTGACCCAAATGAGAGCGATTTTGCACGGGCGGGTCTGGTATATACCACTGGAGCCGGGGAGACAAACCTTATCGGATTCCATACTCAGGGGAACTACAATACAGCTGTTTCTGAAGCATTTGCAATCATGGGTTTGACCTTGTTTGCAGAATATATTGACGGAATCGCGGTTGTTGATATTACTGATAATCCCGTTCTTGGAACACTGACGGTAACTTCTTCGGCCGGAAGCGCATCAGGAAACACAAAATTAACCGTTGAACCTCCCCTCGAAACAGGACACATGTACAAGTACAAAGTGGCAGCTGATTCCGCTCCAGAAGTGAAATATGGTCAGAATGTAAAGACGTGGACAGCATGGGACGGTAAATCTGATATCAAGGCAACGACCGGGAATCATATCACAGTAGTTGAGTGTGACAATACCTATAAGGCGTTGAAATCTGGAAATGACGATGTAACGTCTCACTCTTAAAGAAAGGAGAATCCGGCATGGCATATGCAGACTATGAGTTTTACACAACAAAATACTACGGAAGTTCCATACCGGATTCCCAATCATTTGATAAGCAGGCAGAACGGGCAAGCGACTTCCTTGATAAAATAACATTTGACAGATTGGTTGACGGCCTCCCAGATAATGAACGAGTGCAAACCAAAATCAAGAAAGCCGTATGTGCATTAGCTGATAAACTGTATGGTTTGGAACTGGCAGAAAAACAGGCGCTATCTGCCGCCGCGGGAAGTATAACCAGCGGGACCGGCGGCGCAACCACAGGCGTTATCACGTCAAAGTCATCCGGTTCCGAATCAATCAGCTATGCATCCCCGTCAGAAATAGCTAACGGAGCTAAAGCCTGGAGTGATATATATTCTGCGGCGGGGAATAAACAGGAAACAAATAATCCCCTGTATGATACTGCAAAGGTGTATCTGATGGGAGTAAGAGATAATAATGGCGTTCCATTGCTGTACGCCGGAATGGGGTAGATATGGATATAACGACATTGGGAACATGTGTGGCTATTGTGGCTTTAAGCTATGTGGTTGGTCTTGGATGCAAAGCGGCAAAGAAGATACCGGACGAATGGATACCGGTCATTATGGCTGTTGTGGGTGGCGTTCTGGGAGCGCTTGGTATGGGAACTATACCAGATTTCCCGGCATCGGACTATATCACGGCTGTGGCGGTCGGTGCTGTGTCTGGTCTGGCAGCTACAGGCGTTAACCAGATGTATAAGCAGATGAATAAATAACGGAGGGGATACCTTATGTACAATGCCACGGTGACAGTTTTTAATTACTACGAATCATCCACAACTGGCGTTGGTATTTGGTATCCCCATGTATTATCAGGCGTTGACCTTAATACCGACAAAGGCGCAATACTAAAAAAGTATGGGCCAGACAGCACGGATAATGCCGAATTACACATAGCTTATGAATTACAGGATGGTAAACAAATAATCCGTGATACTGACGGTAAAGAATTGCCGTGGCTTCCTCCGAAGGAGTGGATGAGACAGGTAAATGATTTGCTGGACGATACCATTACCTTTGATGCATCGGATAATTGCTTTTTCTGGGAAGGGGTATGGGATAACGGCCCGGTAAACGATGAAGATTATCGTGAAGGTTTTTATGCTTATATGAATAATCGGTATGACTTCGTATATTTGGTATCCTCTGTTGGAGGTCCATACTCTGTGATTCCTCACTTTGAGATATTGGGGAAATAATATGGCAAGTAAAACAACACATTTTAAAGGATTCTCCGTTGTTGACGGTGATATCAAAATCAAGCTTAATTTGACCCGGTTTGATAAGCAATTCCAGCGCGCGCAGTATCAGCTTGATGGCAATGTCATGAATAGTATGGTTCCTTTTATGCCGATGGTCACAGGCGATTTTGTGGATGTTACCAGAGCAGCGAGCGCCGCAGTACAAGGGAGTGGAAAAGTATATGCCGCCTATGGCCCTGCTGGTCGTTTTTTATACCAGGGTAAAACTATGGTTAGCACTGTTACTGGTAGTACCTGGGCTACAAAGGGTACTAAAAAGGTATTAGTAAGCCAATATGGAGGAAAAACCAAAGCAAAAGAGGATTTACAGTATACCAAAACAGCGCATCCTAAGGCACAGGCTAAATGGTTTGATGCAGCAAAAAAAGCAGATGGTAAATCATGGATAAAGCAAGCCAAGAAAACGGCTGGAGGTGGAAAGCGTGGGTGATGAACGAAAACCAATAGGAAAAGACGCAAGCGGATATGATGTGCTGACAATCGCTGTAAAGGCCTTGCTTAATCAATTCCCCGGTTTGTATGAAAATGAAACCGTTAAGTTTGAAGAATTGGGCGAGGATAGTGGGATTGCATTTTCGGCAGATAATGGAGCCTTAATCTTTTCTGAGACTGAGGATGTACTGGGTGGAGTGCGCCAGACCTGCCAGTATCCCTTCTATATTATATACCGCACATCCTCCACAAAAGAGCGGCAGAAAATGAGCATACAGGAATTTCTTGATACGTTTGGAAAGTGGCTGTGTCGTGAGCCGGTTGTGATTGATGGGAGTGAGCAACGATTATCAAAATATCCCACATTATCCCAGGGAAGAAAGATAACCAAAGTTACCCGTGATAACTCATATGGCCTGGAACCGCAGGAAAGTGGTGTGCAGGACTGGATACTTCCAGTGTCAATAGAATATAAATATGATTTTGAAAGATGGTAGAGCCAGACGCTAAGACGCAGAGCCTTGTGTGATGGCTCTATTTTTATTTGAAAGGAGAAAAGCAGTGGCAACGTGGACTTATGCCGATGGAGAGGCAAAAAGAAAAGACTTTATGGTCTTTTGGATAACTGATGGAAGCACCACAAATATCACAAAAGATAAACTTGAAATTATTGGAAAAGGCGTTGAGGATATGCCGATTTCGATGAATCCAGAGACGGAAGAAAGCCAGGATGTGCTTGGAAATAATAACTATGATATCACCGGATATGCGGAAAGCATGACAGTGGACCCGACTAATGTATCAGGCGAAAGTAAATATGCTCAAAAGATAGATACGCTTATGGAAGAAAGGGCAACTCTGTCAGATTTACGGTTGAAATATCTTTGTGTAAAGCGATACAAAACCGACAGTACAGGAAAGATGCGTGCGTGGGTGCAGGAGGGTGTTGTTGAGTTGGGAGACTTTGCAGGAGGACTGAAAGGTGTTTCCGCAGCTCATACGGTGCATTATGTAGGTGATAGGACTCTTGGCGCTGTAGACCCTACAACAATGGCTTTTACGGCTGATGGGGCAAGTCCTGCTTCGTTGTCCGAATAAGGAGATTAATCATGCCTAATATTCCAATAAATATTGAAAGTCCGGTTAAATACTACGATTTTACTGACCAGCATGGAGATGTGTTGGCAACTTTTAAATTTGTTCCAACAGACCTTGACATATTCGAGCGGCAGCAGAATGTGTATAGAGCATTCGAGGATATGTGGATGGAATTAAAAGAAACTCTTGATAGTAAAAAAAAGGAAGAACTCTCCCTAGAGACAATCAACAGATACGCAAAGTCTCTGCAAGATAAGTTTGATTATCTGTTTAATGCCGATACTTCCGGTTTTTTCAAAATCGCCAGTCCATTTACCCCTATGGAAAATGGCGACCCCTGGGCGCTGGTAATACTTGAAAGTGTCCAAAAAATCATAGAGCAGGAAACCGGTAAGAATTTTACGGAAATGGAAAGTAAGGCCGGAAAATATACACAACCGTATAATGCCGGTCCGGGAAAATACCCATTTCCCGTAAAATGAGCGCAGTGTGGTCCCTCCCATATTCTCTCTCTGTTAATGGAATAGACTATGAAATCCGTGAGGACTTCCGGGCAATATTAGATATTTTATCAGCCTTTGCAGATGAAGAATTATCTGACCCAGAGAAAACACAAGCAATGCTTGAAATTCTTTATTGGCCCGTTATCCCGCCTCTGCAGGATTTAACAGAAGCGGCAGAAAAAGCATTATGGTTTATCGACTGTGGTGTGGTGCATGAAGATACTCCATCACCGCGTGTAATTGACTGGGAACAGGACGCAGGAATTATTTTTCCAGCAGTAAATCGTATTGCAGGATTTGAGACGCGCGGATGTCAAACCATCCATTGGTGGACCTTTTATGGATGGTTCATGGAAATTGCAGACGGATTGTTTTCACAGGTTCTTTCAATCCGACAGAAGCTATCGAAAGGAAAACGTCTGGAGAAGTGGGAACAGGAATTTTTATTTAATAACAAGAAATTATGTGAACTTGAAGGAACAAAAGATAAGTCAAAAGAGGAGTATGAGTATTTTTCTGAGTTGCTAAAGTGAGGTGATGTTTTTGCAACCGGATGGAACAGTATTAATAAATACAAAATTCAATACTGATGGTGCAAAAACAGGAAGCGAAGATATTAAAAGAACCCTGTCTGGAACGATGGATTACATAAAGCTTCTGCCCCAGGCTTTTAAGGATATACCAAGCATAATGAAACATACATTTTCATCTGCTTCAAAATCTATAAAAAGTCTTACACCAAGTGTACGCAATTTGCAAGATGAAGTGGACCGGTATAAAGATGCATTATATTATGCCGAAAAGGCTGGTTATGGGCTTGGAGATGCACCATACGATAAGGCATTAGCAGGATTGCAGCGGGCTAAAAAAGCAATGCAGGATTACAAGAAAAAGTTGCTCGGTGTTGATAATGAACAAAAGAAGGCAAGCAAAAGTGGAAGTAAGCTTAATAAATCATTAAAAGATACTGAGAAAGCATCCCGAGGTGCACGAATGGGATTGGGCCGAATGCTTGCAACATCTATCTTATTTAGCACTGTATTCCGTGCCATTTCCGCAGTAACGGGCGGATTGAAAGAAGGTATGGATAATCTGGCCCAGTATTCAGATGATACCAATAAAGCGTTATCCATGCTGATGTCCAGTATGACCCAGCTTAAAAACTCTTTTGGCACAGCCTTTTCTCCGTTGGTGGAATACGCAGCTCCGGCCCTAGCACAGTTTATCAATTTGCTATCCCAAGCCGTTACCTGGACGGCGCAACTGCTGGCAGCATTAACCGGGAAGGATACATTTGTTAAAGCAGTTAAGGTCCAGCAGGATTACGCGGACAGTCTGGACAAAACCAAAGACGAAACAAAAGATGCAGCCAAAGAAACAGAAAAGGCTATGGCGCCGTTTGATAAACTGATACAGATAACAACCGGAAAGAAAAAGAAGGAAGATAAAAACGAACTTAAACCAGAGGATATGTTTACCACCGAGGAAGTATCCAATGATATTAAGCTACAGGCAGAGGCTATAAAGGATACGCTCGGGAAACTGTTCGACCCGCTTAAGGAATCGTGGCTTGAAAATGGCCCACAGGTAATGAGTTCGTTGCAAAACACATTCTCTGCTATTAAGCAGCTTGCAAGTGATGTAGGCGCATCGTTTATGCAGGTGTGGAGTGTAGAGGGATATGGGAAAGCAATCACGGATGATTTACTAATTACTTTTGCAAATCTGGTTGATACAGTTGGTAATCTAGTTACAAACTTTGATAAGGCGTGGGTATCTGGCGATACTGGCACAAACATTTTAAGGCACCTTGGGGATATTATTCTTGAAATAACAGGATTTTTCCGTCAAGCATCAGAAAGTTTAAAAGAATGGTCTGCGGATTTGGATTTTTCACCTTTGCTGGAAAGCTTTGACAGGGCTTTGATTGCTGTAAAACCTATTGTATCAGATGTTGGAAACTTGCTATTATGGTTTCTTAACAATGTACTACTTCCAATTGCAAAATGGGGAGTAGAGCAAGCATTACCAAAAATATTTGATTTAATTGCATCAGCGTTGAAAGCAGTACATAGTGTGGTTGAAGCACTTAAGCCATTAGGTCTGTGGCTCTGGGAAGAATTTTTAAAACCATTAGGCGAGTGGACTGGAGCAGTTATTATAGCCGCATTGGAAAAAGTTGTAGAATGGCTTACTAGATTTTCGGATTGGGTAAGTCAAAACCAGACATTGGTGGAAAATATTACACTTGCAGTACTGGCATTTTTTGCAGCGTGGAAGTTTTCAGAATTTGTATTGGGAATAGGACAATTAATAAGCAATCTTGGAGGATTTTTAGCAATTGGAGAACGTGTTATTTCACTTTTAGCAAGAACTGTATCAAATATAAATCCACTTGTCCTTGCTATATCAGGCATAATATCGCTGATTGCTGTATTGGCCAAAAACTGGAACAACATGTCCCCAACAGAAAAAGTCATAGCAAGTATACTGGCAGCGGCTTCGGCAGTAGGAATCTTGGCGGTTGCTTTGGGCGCTTTGGCTGGTGGCGTGGGAGCTGGTGTTGTAGCTGCTTCATTAGCCGCTGGAATAGCTGCTGCTACAATAGCAATTAATGCTGGTAAGCGTGCTGCATCTGCCGGATATTCTGGTGGGTATGGGGGAAGAAGTGCCTATCCCATGTCTGCTTATGCAGCGGTTCCATATAAAATGCCAATGCTTGCAACCGGAACAGTAGTACCACCACGGGCTGGAATGTTTGCTGCTATTCTGGGAGATAACAACCGTGAAACAGAAGTGGTATCCCCTTTGTCAACTATAAAGCAAGCTCTCAAAGAAGCTCTGGCAGAGAGCAATATATCTAGCAGAAACCAAATTGCTAAAGCAGAGCTAATACTTGATGGTACAAGATTTGGTCAGCTTGTAGTTAAATTTGGAAACAATGAAAAGAATCGTGTAGGTGTAAGAATGGTAACGGAAGGAAGCGTATAATGGCACAGAATGGAAACGGAGTATTTACCATAGACGGAGTTAATCTCCGCCTATGGGTAAAATCCTTAAAGCGAAATTTTTCAGTCGCAGATAGTGAAAATTCTGGACGTTTGCAGTCTTACCGGATGCATCGTGATATTATTGGTACATTTTATAATTACACCCTCGATATTGATGCAGAAAGAAGTAACCCAGCTGACTATGATACATTTTATGAAATTATCTCCGCTCCGGTCGAGTCTCATAATATGGTATTTCCATATGGTCAAGCTACCAAAGAATTTGAAGCATACATAACGAGCGGGGATGATGATTTAAAAATCAACAAGAACGGAAAAGAAGGTGAGCGTAACCATTGGACCGGGTTATCCATTACCTTTACCGCTATGGAGCCGCAGAGGAGGCCGTGATGTGTTTTTAAAGCAATCCATATTATCTGATGCAGAACAGAATACTGAGGGATTAAAGATTGTTTATGATGACTTGGCCCCTTATGCCAAAGAAAATAGTACAGCATCCATTACAAGGCCTGGATTAAGACCAAGAATAGGGCTTCATCCAGGCCCTGGTTTACATCCGCGTGGGACAATAACAGAGCAAGAATTTCCGGAATTAAAGCGAGATGATATTTCTTATCCTGGATATGCTCTATGCTTTCCGCGGTTTTCTCTGCTGAATGGAAAGTATATCAATTTTCCAGATAATCCGCTTCCGTATGGATATATAAGCCCAGAAGTATCAAATGAACAAGGATTGTTCGGATATGTTAAGCAAAGCCAAGGACTTAAGCCCCAAATAGGTTTGCATCCAGGAATGTTTTTATATCCTAAATCAACAACTGAAAAGTTAATTGAGTCCCCCATGCTGACAGTAACCTTTAATCAAAAATTCACCAGTGTAGGACTGCTTTTTACTTTTAATATGATGTCTGGAGATTATTGCACACGAATGAGAGTAAAGTGGTACGCGGATAATAACCTATTGTCAGATATGGAGTTTTCCCCGGAATCGGTGCGATATTTTTGTAATAATTATGTGAGAGGATATAACAAACTGGAAATCACGTTTTTGCAGACATCAAAACCCATAAGGCCAGTATTTGTTACCAGAATAGATTATGGAATATACCGTGATTTTCTGGACAACGAATTATTGGAAAGAAACTGTTTGCAAGAAATCAATGCAATATCAGAAAGCATAAGTATTAACACCTTGAATTTCACGGTCAGGACAACATCCGATATACCGTTTGATTTACAGAAAAAGCAGAAACTTACTTTATATTTCAACGGTGAGTTGATAGGAAATTTTTATCTTAAAAACGGTGCCAGGAAAAACAAAACGGATTACCATATGGACGCGCATGATGCAGTGGGAGTATTGGATGGTAATGAATTTGTTGGAGGAATATATACAGGCCAGCCGGTTTCTGAAGTATTAGAGAAAATATTTGAGAATGAAGATTTTAATTATTTGTTGGATGAATCATTTTCTGATATTCCGCTTTATGGTTACATACCGTATACCACAAAGAGAAACGCATTAGTATATATATGCTTTGCTATTGGAGCTATTGCAGATACAAGCAATTATGACGGAATTGTTATCTATCCGCAAGAAAATGATTTGAGTGGTGAATTTTTGAATGATGAAGTATTTTCTGGTGTTACATTGGAGCATTCTGATATTGTCACCGGAATCCGGTTAACAGTTCATGCATATCAAAAATCGGATGAGGCACAAGAACTATATAATGATACATTGAATGGAACAGCAGAGGTTATTTTTAGTGAGCCTTATCATAGTCTGGAGATAACTGGCGGCACCATTGGTCAGTTTGGTGATAACTATGCTTACATAACCGGAACCGGTGGAAATGTAACACTAACCGGAAAGAAATACAACCATCTTACCACATCAATACTTAAAGAGAATCCCGATATTGTGTTTAACAAAAATATTCGCGAAGTAACAGATGCGACGTTGGTGCACAATGGTAATGCTCAGCAAGTACTTGAACGTGTATATGCATATTACCAGCGCGCAGAAAATGTGGTGGGGGATGTACTTATAGGAAATAAAAAACTAGGACAGAAGGTTAGGATTGATACAGATTATGATGGATACCGCAGCGGTATTATTGAGAGCTACAATTACAGCTTTTCTCCCAACGAAATTAAGGCAGAGGTAAAAATACATGAGTAAGTATTTAGAATCTCTTATTTTTGACCGTACGCAGTCAGACATAATAGAATTAACTGACAAAGCTTACATTGATTATAAAGACCTAAACCGAATCGAACAGGCGATTAAATGGGTATCTTATGTTCTCAACCAGTATGGATATAGAAATACGACAAACAACAAGCTGAATTGGAAACCTGAGGACCATAGGACGGATAAAGAAATGGAACGTCTAAGAAAAAATATAGTTGCAATAAGAAACGCGTACTATACAGGCGATAGCACTCCCCTTACCCCAGATAAGATAACATACACATCAATTTATCAGGCCAATGCCATAGAAAAAATCATTTATGATTTAGGTAATTTGATTGAAAAGTCCTATCCGGGTCCTCAACATTTGTCGTTTAAATTGGGAACCAAAGTTCTAGGAAACAGAGGTATTAAGCTATGAATTTGAAAACAAATTTTAAAAATGACAAATTTTCCGGATTACGAAAATATAAGATGACCACAGATGCGTCAACCGGCCTAACAACACTTGAAGATAAAACAGAGTACCAAGAAATAGGAGACATTTTTACGGCTGATGATATCAACGAAACCAATAAGGCTGTATTACAAAATAACTCAGAAATCGAAGATATCAAAGGTATAAAAAGAATTATGGTTCCTTCAGAAAATTGGAGTACATCTGTTCCATATTCGCAGACTGTTGGTGTTCCTGGAGCAAAAGAGAACATAGGGCTTATTATTGGTGGTCCATATTTAGGGGATAAACCAAGCGCAAGCGTAGCCAGAGAGCGAAAAAAAGCTTTTGGATATGTCGATAGTGCTGAAAGCGGAAATGGAGTTGTTACATTATATTGCTATGGTTCTAAACCATCAACAGATTTTCAAATTCTCGTAAAAGGGGCAGGGAACTAGCATGGCAGAATGTATACTATATAACGGCGGCATGTTTAATAATGACTATCTTACTGCAAAACCAGAAGATGTCAAATATGGACAAACTTTTATTGGTGCAGGAACAGAAAATACACAAGAAGGAACTATGCCAACTTATTATAATGTGGAACATGATTTTCCGATTAATGGAAAATTTTATATCCCAGAAGGATATTTTGTTTCAATAACATTAAAACAAGATATCCCAACGCTAGGGGCGCAATACGTTGACCCTTCCATCAATGGGACAACAGCCGGGGTTAAAGGAACCTATATGACTGGAAATACCTTTATAGGTGGTATATCAGGAATTTCAAGTGCTGTAATAAAAAAGGGAGTAAAAATAGGTCCATATATTGGGACGTTTGAGGGATGGGTTGATTAAAATGGCTGATTGCATAATTAAAAAAAATGGAGCTAATGCAGATACAAGTGATTTAACTGCTCTTCCATCGAGCGTAAAAAAAGGAAAAATATTCTTAGGCCGTGGAAGTGATGATGAACAAATTGGGACAATGCCAATTATACAACCTGAAAGGTATGAATTACAATTAAATCAGACGCTATCTTTGGGAGAAGGATTTTATGATGCAGGTAGCACTGTAACACAAAATATACCGACATTAGGAAATCAATATGTTGTTCCGAGCGCAGATTTACAAACAATAGAAACAGCTGGTAAATATATGGAAGGTGATGTTTTTGTAGAAAGTCTCCCGAATCTTATTGCACCAAATATTAAAAAAGATGTTGTTATTAGAGTAGGGGATACAACTATTGTAGGAACTTACGAAGGATACGAAAATGATGACCCATATACGCCGTATTATAATGGCGTGTTTGGTCCAGGCCAATCAATAAGCTCGTTTCCATCTTTTGGGCGTAAAGGTGGACCTTACTATAAAGGAGACGTGACATTTGGGCGAGATAACATCCATATTGAAAATCCTCTTAGCACAGATTATGTAACAACGGCAATTGTATTTAATGTTCCTCTCAATTTTGATAATATCAATCGAATAACGCTGAAATATTCTCTCGCCAATGCTTCTGGAGGATGTGAAATGGTTCTAGCTACTGGATATGTCAGTGATTATATATATATGCGAGATTCCAGTGGCTCCGGTAAAGATTATAACTCTGGGCTAGGTGATTATTGGAGACGAGAGATACCAAATACATCAGGAAATTTAAAAACGAATAATTTTGATGTGTCCAATATTACTGGAACACGATTTATATACATATCACTTTTTATGCGCACTACAGCAAGCACATCAGTTGTTAATATGACATTACGTGAATTAAAATGTACTATGTAACAGGAGGCATACATGGCAATCAAAAATTTAGAAAAAATGGATATCTATAATCCAACTAATTATGTCAATAATTCTGAACCAGATATTGATGCTGATAATCTGAATAAAACCGAAAATAAACTTGAAGAAACGGTTGCAAAAGCCAATGAAATCATTGATGCTTTAAAAACATTAATTTCAACCGTTCAAACAAATTCTGATAACACTGTTCCGTCATCCTCGTTGGCCTATGCAATGCAGCAAGAAATCACAAAAAACAAAGAGGATATTGCTACTGCAAATAGCAATTTAGCATCTAAAATAGCTGTGGTGACTTATTCAAAAGCCGGTATACCCATTGCTGCCGGAGACGATTTTTTTGCTAACATACCTGTAGATATTGACACATCTGTATATAGATGGGTATTCCCTATATTATCTGATGTATCAGGGGATAACAGTACTAAAATAAACATAAGCAATTGTATATGGCAAAATACACAGGTACATATTAAAGGCAATAATCAAGCAGTTGGTGCAGCAAACATAAGCCTTACGGGTGTTGTAGTCGCTATCAAATAATCATTTTTTAATTCCCACTATTAAGTAAGCAATAGACATGCTGGCACCGGAAACGAAATTTACTTTTCCAGACCTTATATAAACAGTGTTATTTACATTAAAGGGATATGGTTCATTATTAATAAATCCATCAGTGTCTGAGTCAAAACTCAAAAATATTTTATAGGATTTAAAATCAGAAACATCGATGGAAGCCTGTAAATAGCCAGCATCCCTGTATCTGCAAATAACTGTTCCATATTTTATTAATGGTATTGAATCTAAATTGCTATTTGCTATATAAAAACCATATCCACGAAAGGAGTCAAATGAACCAATTAAAATTATCAAACAACACAAAATACGACTTAATAACAAACGGGGTGGAAGAATCAGGCGAATACCTAACCCTGTCGTTTCTTCCCGGCCTAGACAGTTTTGAAACGGTAGAATCAGAATTCAGTCCTTTACATACAGCAAAAATTTACATACTTGGTTTGGACGGTCAGCCGATGGAAGTAAAAACCGGGTTTACTCAGCTGGTAGAGATGCAAAGGAAAATGGATTATGTCATATCTTCCGAAACAGTAAATGCCGGCACCGAGGAAGAGCCAAATTATGAAACCAATGAAGTAAAGGATACTATTATGGTTGCTAAACTTCGTAGGCCGGATATACGAGATACAGTGCAGACCTTGCAAGATACTGTAGATGCAATGATTTTAAGTCAGTTGGAGGTGTAAAATGTATACAACATTAAAAAGGCTATATAACAATGGTAAAGGGCCATTAACGGTTTCCGAACTCAACCGGGCCGTGTCAATTGGATGGATTACAGAGCAGCAGAAAAACAGCATAATTGGAGGATGATTATGAGAGATATCACATTGTGCCATCCACGCTTACAGCTTTTAGCAGGTCAATTGGTGGATGAATGCAATAAACAGGGATTAAAAATTAAGATAGGCGAGACACTGCGGACCGTGGCAGAACAGGATGCTTTATACGCTCAGGGGCGAACCCAGCCAGGTAACATTGTAACTAATGCTCCCGGCAGCAGCTACAGCTCATATCATCAGTGGGGGACAGCTTTTGATATATTCCGCAATGATGGCGCTGGAGCCTATAACGAAATAGGCGGATTCTTTAACCGTGTAGGTTCTATTGGCGTATCTATCGGCCTTGAATGGGGAGGAAACTGGAAGTCTCCTGTGGACAAGCCACATTTTCAACTTCCTGATTGGGGCAGCTCCACCAGTAGAATCAAAAAATTGTACCAAAATCCAGAACAATTTATGAAAACCTGGACTGAGCAGGAGCGCACAGGCTGGATTAAGGATAATAACGGCTGGTGGTACCGCAGACCGGATGGAACTTACCCGGCTAATAAGTGGTGTGTCATAAATCACCATTGGTACTTATTTAATAAGGATGGTTATGCCTGCACCAGCTGGCACCGCTGGAATGGCACCGTGTGCGACCCGGAGGACGGCTCAGGAGACTGGTACTATTTCGACCCGACACCGGATGGTCCGCTAGAGGGCGCTTGCTGGCATAGCCAGGATAATGGCGCGCAGGACATCTGGTACATAGAGGATTCTAATTCAATATAAAAGCGCCAGATTTTTACACTGACGCTTCTATAAATATTATACCATCTTCGGAAATATGCAACACGATATGCAACACGGAGCCTGGAAACCGCATAAAACCGTTGTATTTTACGGGTCCGATTCCCGTCAGCAGCTTGTGGAGAGCCTGGTATTTACCAGGCTTTTTTTCTTTTGTTCTCCATGGTACATATTGGAAGTATTAGTATATTTTAAATATTAACATGCAAGGAGAGGAGAGGTTATGCTGCAGACACAATACGAATTCAACTTGCCGAAAGGGTACATGGATGAGGAAGGAAATCTTCATAAGAATGGGATCATGCGCCTGGCAACAGCAATGGACGAAATAAGAGCAATGAGGGACCCAAGGGTAATGCAGAACCCGGATTATGCGGCAATTATTATATTATCCCATGTTATTATAAAACTGGGCAGTCTTCCGCTGGTAACAGTTGAAACAATAGAAAAGTTGTTTGCTTCTGATTTGAAATTCTTACAGGAGATGTACGAAACCCTAAACGGATTAGAAGGACCTGTGGTTCGTGTCACCTGTCCATATTGCGGCAAGGAATTTACAACAGAAATGGATTTTAAGGGATAGGAATTTTAAGGGATAGGAATTTTAAAGGATAGGAATTTTATGTGGTAAGAATTTTAAGGGACAGCCTGGGCTGTCTCTTTTTTTGCCGCAGCCATAGGAGCATTGGCGCCACAATCCAACGTATCCTTTTACCCTTGTAAATGTCCATATCAATCATCATCCTGGAAGAGTATCTTTGAACAGGCGAGGGGAGAATAATTGTATCTAAAAAACAATAAATTTAGCATGATTACAAAATAACCTAATTATTTATAAGAAAAGATAAATAATACCTGGACAAATCCCTTCCTTTTTCGGCATATTTATGATAGAATTTATACTATTCGGCAAATAGTTGCTATTTACATGATACTTTACATAATTTCCCAAAGGTTGAGAACAGATGGGAGGATTTATTTTAGATACGGTTGGGAGTCTGGAATCATGAAGAGAGCGGACTCCCTTTTATATATGGGGAAGGGGGGATATAGGTGTTGGATTGGGGCTTTGGATTAGGGGCCTTTGGAATGTTTTTCCTGTATGACTGGAATCGGGTTTTTTTGAAGAAAAAGTGGTTTGTACCGCTTTTTGCAGCAGGGAACCTGCTGCTGGCTGTGGTGGGAGGAAGAATGGTATATGCCTGCGTCTCCTCAGGAATTAAGGAACAATCTGTATGGCTCCTTCCTGGCGCATTTTTTCTGGCTGTATTGATTTATACGCTGTATTTTGCATTGCCCTTTGACAATACATACTGCCAGGAGGCGGATCGGCACAAGGTCTGCCGCTCAGGTATGTATGGCTGGTGCCGTCATCCAGGCATCTGGTGGTTTTTTGGCTGCTTTTTCTGTACGGGCCTGTCCACCGGGGAGCTGAACCGGGTGATGCTCAGTCTTTGCCTTTCTTTGCTGAACCTTTTGTATGCCTGGTATCAGGACAGGCTTATATTTGTAGAGGAGTTTTCTGACTACAGGGAGTATCAGGAACAGGTACCATTTCTATTACCCAGACTGTGGAAAAGGCGGTGAATCAGAATGACATTTGAGGAAAAGCTGACCAATCAGGAGTATGACAGGATATGGCAGGAATACTGCGGATTTCTGGACCTGGACATGGCGTCTTATATGAAAATCCAGAGAAGGCTTTTGGAGGAGCAGATGGGACTCTGGTGCGCCAGCCCTCTTGGAAAGAAAATTCTAAAGGACAAGAGGCCGGAGAATATAGAGGAGTTTAGGGCCATGGTGCCGTTGACTACCTATGAGGATTATGCAGATGTTCTTCTCCTTAAGAAGGAGGACATGCTTCCTGATAAACCCATTATATGGATACAGACCACCTGGGAGGGCGGCAAGCATCCCATTAAGGTGGCGCCCTACACCAGCGGCATGCTGAAGACCTATAAAAATAATATCCTTACCTGCCTGATGATGGCAACCAGCAAGGGCAGGGGAAGTTTTGACATCGGAATCGGCGATACATTTTTATACGGCCTGGCGCCTTTGCCCTATATCACGGGCCTGATTCCCCTGGGATTGTCGGACGAGCTCCATATAGAGTTTCTTCCTCCGGTGGACGAGGCCGTAAACATGACCTTTTCCGAGCGGAATAAGAAGGGATTCAAGATGGGGCTGGGAAAGGGGATTGACTTCTTCTTTGGCATGGGCAGCGTGGCTTATTTTGTGAGTATGAGTATTGCCAGTCTGTCCGAGGGCGGTAAGAAGGGCGGGTCTTTCCTTAAAAAGCTGTTTACCATGCCCCCCTCCATGACCCTGCGGTATCTTAAGGCTAAGAAACAGTGTGAAAAGGAAGGACGGGGATTGATGCCCAAGGATCTGTTCAGGCTGAAGGGATTTCTGTGCGCCGGAACAGATAACCGCTGCTATAAAGATGACCTGGAGGAGCTGTGGGGCATCAGGCCCGTGGAGGTGTTTGCGGGGACAGAGCCCAGTTTTATCGGGACAGAGACATGGAACCGCAACGGACTGTACTTTTTTCCGGATGCATGCTTTTATGAATTTATACCGGAAGCGGAAATGTACAAGAATCTGGATGATCCCTCCTATGTTCCCAGGACCATATGTATGGATGAGGTGGCAGCCGGGGAGGTGTATGAAATTGTCCTTACCGTGCTGAAAGGCGGGGCATTTGCCCGGTACCGGGTGGGGGATGTCTACCGCTGTCTGGGACTTACCAGCAAGGAGGATGAGACACGGATTCCCAGGTTTGAGTACATTGACCGGGTACCGGATATTATTGATATTGCCGGTTTTACAAGGATTTCGGAAAATTCCATTAAGAATGTTATCAGTCTTTCTGGAATTGATGTGACGGACTGGGCAGCCCTTAAGGAGTTTACTGAGGACAGAGGGAGGCCATACCTCCATATGTACGTGGAGCTGGCGCCGGGCTGCGTGGTGAACCGGGCCGTAAGCCGGGAACTTCTGAAGGAACACCTGACCATTTATTTTAAATACGTGGACCAGGATTACCATGATCTGAAACGTATACTGGGTATGGACCCGCTGGAGATAACTGTCCTGCGGTGCGGCACCTTTGCCTCCTATCGGGAAAAGACAGGAAAGACACTGCGGCATATCAACCCGTCCATCCACGATATACAGGAAATGATAAAGATGCAGGCGGCTTTTGACGGGCACAGGAGATATTAGGAGATATTGATTGTATGAGAAGCTATGTTTTTATATCCATAACAGCTTTATATTTCTATACCTTTCTTATGCTGGCTTTTATGTCGGCTAAGAAATCACGGCTGATTCGTGATTTTATCGCTGTGCTGGGCGCCATGATTCTGTGGACCGGCGGTTCCCTTTTGATGAGGCTTCGGGCCTGGCCGTCCTATGAGCTGTGGTTTCATCTTTCGCTGGCAGGAATCAGCTTGGTGCCGTGTGCGTTTTTCTGCTTTATCAGGGATTTCTGCGGCCATAAGGCGAAAAGCTCCCACAGGATGTGGCTGGTGCTTATCCTTCTGGTGAACCTCTATAATATATGGACAGGAAACCTGGTCCAGCCGCCTGCTATCGAGTGGAATGGAGCCAGCGCCGTGTTTGTCTATCATATGGACTGGCGTGCCAGCATTATGTACGGACTCTGCTTCCTGGTAATCATACATACGGCCGCCATCATATGGAGCAGCCGGAAAAACAGGGCCCTGAAGGCCAAGGTGGTACCGCTGCTGTCAGGTATACTCCTGCTTTTTGCAGGCAATATGGCTGTGCCTCTGTTCAATGGATTTCCCATTGATATACTGTCAGGGGTGCTGAATGCAGGGGTGATGTTTTATACGCTTTATTCCAGGCATGTGTTCCGCATGACCCTGCTGGTATCCAGAGGCAACTGCTACATCATTGCCATGGCAGTAAGCGCCCTGGCCTTTTACAATGTGGCCCAGACCCTGGACGGCATCATCCGCAGGGATATACCAATGCTGGCCCCTTTCAGCGTCATGATTGTGGCTACTATGACCATGCTGGTCACACTGCTGATTTACATGGTGGCCAAAGGATTTTTTGACCGGATTTTTATTAAGGAGGAGGTGAGCCAGACAGAACGTCTCAGCGAATACACCGCCATTGTGTCCCAATCCCTCAGACTGACTGAAATCCTGAATGCCCTGGTGAACGTCATAGGAAATACCCTGCACACAAGGAAGATTTATATTTGCATCAGGGATTCCCAGGGGAATTATCCGGCTGTATTCAGCAGCAGTCCCCTGGATGACAAGAATTTTTCTCTGGCCGGCAGCGCGCCGCTTATCAACTGGCTTAAAAGCCATGATTCCTGTCTGCTGCTTAAGGATTTCCGCAGGACCGTGGAATATAAGTCCATGTGGGAGGAAGAAAAATACCAGATGGAGGTCCTTAAGATTGAGTGTATTCTGCCTCTTAAGGATGGGAACGACCTGGCCGGACTGGTGCTTTTAGGAGGCAGGGAGAAGCGGGGAAAGATGCGTACCCAGGGGTATTCCGAGGAGGACATCATATTCCTTAACTCCATTGAATCCGTAAGCTCCATTGCGGTGAAGAACTCCAGGCTCTATGAAAAGGCATATGAGGAAGCCAGAACAGATGAGCTTACCGGACTTTTGAACCGGAAATATTTCTGCCAGACACTGGAGGAAAATTACGAAAAATGCAGGCGTACCTCCCTGGCCCTTCTCATCTTCAACGTAGATGATTTTAAGCTGTACAACCAGCTTTACGGCAATCATGAGGGAGATAAGGCACTGGTGCATATTGCGCGTATCATACAGGGGACTGTGGGGGATAACGGCTACTGCGGACGCTACAGCGGCAAGGAATTTGCCGTCATCCTGCCTGATTATGATATCTATTCAGCGCAGAACCTGGCTGAGAACATTTCGCGGCAGATCCAGAATATGAATCTGGACTGTACGGACACTTACTTAAAGCCCCTGACTGTCAGCTGCGGAATCTGCGCGGCTCCGTACGCAGCCGCGTCCATGAATGAGCTCATATCCAATGCAGACTGTGCGGTATACCATGTGAAGCGTTCCGGAAAGAACGGAATTCGGGTATACTCGGACGGAATCATCGGGGTGAGGGATACAGACGAGGGACTGGCAAAGAAGCACCGAAGCATGTATTCTGAGTATGCTCCCACCATCTATGCCCTGACAGCTGCCATTGACGCAAAGGACCATTATACATTCCAGCATTCCAAGAATGTGGCCTACTATGCCCATGCCATGGGACAGGCCCTGAAAACCAGCGAGGAATACCAGGAGATTCTTAAGGAGTCGGCCCTGCTTCACGATATCGGAAAAATAGGGATACCGGAAAACATACTGAATAAAACAGGAAAATTGACGGATGAGGAGTACAGTACCATGAAACGCCATGTGGAGGCATCCGTGGAAATCATACGCCACCTCCCCTCCATGGATTATGTGATTCCCGCTGTCCTGGGACACCATGAGCGGTATGACGGAAGGGGATATCCCAGGCGCATCGCAGGGAAGGATATACCTCTGGCAGCAAGAATCCTTTGTATTGCAGATTCCTTTGATGCCATGGTATCCAAGCGCAGCTATAAGCCCAGCATGTCGGTGGAATTCGCTGTCAATGAGCTGGAACGGGGCGCGGGAACACAGTTTGATCCGGAGCTGGTGCCGGTATTCATCGGCCTGCTGAAGGATGGAATGATCAGGCCTGCGCTGAACGATGGGAATGACGTCTGCAGCAGGGAGCCGGAAGGGACGGATGCAGAGATTTAATAAATGCATATAAAATGGGTATGAAATAAAATTATTATAAAATAAAATGATGCAGAAAAGCCTGTTCACACATTATAAAGCGTGAACAGGCTTTTATATATGGGTTGGTCAGAGCACGGCCGGAACATGGTCAGAGCCTCATCAGAATACCAACTGTACCAGCATCATGTAGCACAACGTTCCCAGCGCAATGCTGGCAAGGGTATTTCCCTTCCAGAGGTGGAGTCCCACCACCACGGCAACGGATATAAGCTCCGGCAGGCCATAAGGGTAGGCTAAAGGTGTGATTCCCTTCAGGCAGTAGACCACCAGCACGGCCATGATGGCGGCCGGGAGAATGGTTCCCAGGTAGCGGACCAGCCCGGGGACTTCTTTTTTACCGCCAAAGAGAAGGAAGGGAAGCCAACGGGTTACCTGGGTGCACAGAGCGCAAACCAGTATGGTAATTAGTACATAATTTGATTGGGTCATGGTTTAATCCTCCTCCATTTTCTGTTCCACAGTCCTGCGCAGGAACAGCAGCATGGCTACGGCAGCTGCCAGGGCAGGAAGGATGAAGTTGGAAGAGCGGATGAGCACCAGAAACAGTGCGCCGCATATAAAACCGGTGACAGCCGGTATATGGGTCTTTGCCGCCTTCCACTGGTCCACGCATATGACCACAAACAGGGCGGTCATGGCAAAATCAATGCCTGTGGTGTCAAAGGTAATCAGCTCACCCATAAGGGCGCCCAACACGGACCCGGCTATCCAGTAGCACTGATCAAAAAAAGAGGTAAAGAAGGTGGCTGCCTTCCATTCCCTGTCTGTAAAGTCAGACGGACGGGCCATGGAACATAACAGGGAATAGGTTTCATCCGTCAGAGAAAATACCATATATGGATAGGTCTTTCTCATTTCCTTGAAGCGCTCGATGAAGGTGAGTCCGTAAAATGCATGGCGGCTGTTGATAAAGAGGGTCATGACAGCCGTGGTCACATAGCTTAGGCCGCCGGTGAGGATGCCCACCAGGGCAAACTGCATGGAACCCGCGTAAACCAGGGTGCTGATGAGAAAGGCCCAGAACACACCCAAACCGGATTTCTGCAACAGGAGGCCAAAGGCGATTCCTAAGAACAGGTAGCCGAGGAATATGGGGATGGTCTTTATCAGAGCGAATTTTGCTGCTTTTTTCATGGTTTGGTAAATCTCCTCATAATAGTACATAATTTAGCACATTAATATAGTATAGCAGACATGGGACAAGATTTCCACTGCAAAATGTATTTTCCCCTTTCACTGATAAAAGAATTGTGTTATGATTAATAATTATATTTATCACAATAGCAACGTAACGGAGGAACAATTATGGCAGACAAGGATACCGTAATGGAAACTGAGGAAAAGGAGGTAGTCTCCAGGAATTTCATTGAACAGGAGATTGACAAGGACCTGGCAGAGGGCGTTTATGACCATGTCCAGACCCGTTTCCCGCCGGAGCCAAACGGTTATTTGCACATCGGACATGCCAAGTCCATCTTACTGAACTACGGCCTGGCACAGAAGTACGGCGGCAAGTTCAACCTGCGTTTTGACGATACAAACCCCACAAAGGAAAAGACTGAATTCGTGGAGTCCATCATGGATGATGTGAAGTGGCTGGGAGCTGATTTCGAGGACAGGCTTTTCTTTGCGTCCAATTATTTTGACCAGATGTACGAGTGCGCCGTATTCCTGATTAAGAAGGGAAAGGCGTTTGTCTGTGACCTGACAGCCGACCAGATCAGGGAGTACAGGGGAGACTTTACCACACCCGGCAAGGAGAGTCCTTACAGGAACCGTTCCGTGGAGGAGAATCTTGCTCTGTTTGAGGAGATGAAGGAGGGAAAGTACCAGGATGGAGAGAAGGTGCTGAGAGCCAAGATTGATATGGCTTCCCCTAATATCAACATGAGGGATCCGGTTATCTACCGCGTTGCCCGCATGTCCCACCACAACACAGGCGACAAGTGGTGCATCTATCCTATGTATGATTTCGCCCATCCCATTGAGGATGCCATTGAACACATTACCCATTCCATCTGCACCCTGGAATTTGAGGACCACAGGCCTCTCTATGACTGGGTGGTGATGGAGTGCGAGTTTGAGAATCCGCCGCGCCAGATTGAGTTCGCCAAGCTGTATCTGACCAATGTGATAACCGGCAAGCGCTATATCAAGAAGCTGGTGGAGGATAACATCGTGGACGGCTGGGACGACCCCCGTCTGGTGTCTATAGCGGCTCTGAGGAGAAGGGGATATACACCGGAGGCCATCAAGATGTTCGTGGAGATGGTTGGCGTATCCAAGGCCAACAGCTCCGTGGACTACGCCATGCTGGAATACTGTATCCGCGAGGACTTAAAGCTTAAGAAGCCCCGTATGATGGCTATTCTGAATCCGGTGAAGCTGGTTATTGACAATTATCCGGAAGGACAGGTGGAGATGTTGGATGTTCCTAATAATCTGGAGAATCCGGAGCTGGGAGACAGGAAGGTGCCGTTTGGGCGGGAGCTTTATATTGAGCGGGAGGATTTCATGGAAGAGCCTCCTAAAAAGTATTTCCGTATGTTCCCCGGCAATGAGGTACGCCTGATGGGCGCATATTTCGTGAAGTGTACAGGATGTGAGAAGGATGCTGACGGCAACATTACCGTGGTACACGGCACCTATGATCCGGAGACAAAGAGCGGTTCCGGTTTTGAGGGACGCAAAGTAAAGGGAACCATCCACTGGGTGGCTGTTCCCACAGCAAGACAGGTGGAGTGCCGCCTTTATGAGAATATTGTGGACGAGGAGAAGGGCAAGCTGAATGAAGACGGCAGCCTTAACTTAAATCCCAACTCTCTGGTTGTGTTAAAGGAGTGCTACGTTGAGCCGGCCCTGGCAGAGGGAGAGGCCTATGACAGCTATCAGTTTGTGCGCAACGGTTTCTTCTGTGTGGACTGCAAGGACAGCACGCCCCAGAAGCCGGTGTTTAACCGGATTGTATCCTTAAAGAGCTCATTTAAGCTTCCCAAATAGGATGAACCATGAGGTAATAACAGATAAATCAAAGCAGTCATTAATGCGATAAAGAAAATGCCGGGGAACCTGATGAAAAAGGTCCCCGGCATTTATTATGACCGTATCCCATGCATAATCCGGTGACGGATCGCCTGATAACACGTAATCTGATAGTACGCCATTTAATAATACCGGCAGGATATGAAGCGGTATTTAAACAGTTCGTAGAGAAAACGTATGCCGATAATGATATATATGGCTGTGCCTGCCGCAAACAAAGCCATAAAGAATACATAGAGTCCCACATACATGCTGATTCTGGAGGCGGCGATAAGTCCAAGGCAGAGATAGGTAAACTTGAAAACCTTGCGTTCCAGACGGTGTACCGGTATACGGAACACCCGCTTGATGATGGATGCCAGGGACACTATGAACAGCGGGTAAAGCGCATCCACAGACAGACCTGCCAGCAGCTGGTACCATTCCGGAAGGTTCCTTATCTCGCTGTGCTTCTCTATGGCTGTGAACACCAGGATGTGCACGGACACGGTCAGCAGCACAATGGCCGCAGCCCCTATGAAACAGCGGAAAGCCAGTGAATGTTCCTTTTTGGGAGATAGCTTCTTTAACATATTCAGAGTCTGTTCGCTCATGTCCATCCGTCCTTTCTCAACTGATTTTATTGGATTGTCTTCCTACTTTTATTATAATTCCATACCGTGGTGATTACAATATACAAATCAGAAAAAAGAGTATATTATCTTTGAATAATCTTTGTATTTTGCTTGAATAATACGAATTAACAGAATAAATATAAAAACACATTGACATCTCCCACTTGGACTGGTATGATTAGAATGTTTATTTCAAATACAAATGATAATGCCAGTTTGCGGCAGGAAGGGGCGGAAAATGGAATTGATAGTACCCTTTGACAGTCAGTCAGAAAGTCCTCTCTATGAACAGATTTACCAGTACATAAAAAACGAAATCCGCCAGGGAAAGCTGGAGTCCGGAAGCCGTCTGCCTTCCACCCGTATACTGGCCAGGAACCTGAGGCTGAGCCGCAGTACCACCCAGATGGCCTATGACCAGCTGCTGTCTGAAGGGTATATAGAGGCACTGCCGTGCAAGGGTTATTTTGTCTGCAAGATAGAGGAGCTGGTGGAAGTACGGCAAAAGGGAGGCGGTTCTTTTGTAGAGCCGGGAGACACCGGAAAGGACCGTTACGAGGTGGATTTTTCTCCCAGAGGAATTGATCTGGACAGTTTTCCCTTTAATACATGGAGGAAAATCAGCAGGAATACACTGGTGGATGATAACAAGGAGATGTTTGCGGCAGGAGACCCCCAGGGGGAAAGGGCTCTCAGGACTGCCATAGGAGATTACCTCCATTCCGCCAGGGGGGTGGACTGCAGGCCTGAGCAGATACTCATCGGCGCAGGAAGCGAGTATCTGCTGATGCTCCTATCCCAGATTCTGGGAAACGGCAGGAAAATCGCCATGGAAAACCCCACATACAAGCAGGCATACAGAGTGCTTAAGGGCGAGGGATATCCTGTGATTCCCGTGGACATGGACCGGTATGGAATGGATGTGCAGCGGCTTTCCCGCAGCAGCGCGGATGTGGCCTATGTGATGCCTTCCCATCAGTATCCCACAGGGATTGTCATGCCTGTGAAGCGGCGGCAGGAGCTGCTGGCCTGGGCTTACAGCGGTGCAGACCGGTATCTGATAGAGGATGATTATGACAGCGAGTTCCGATACAAGGGAAAGCCTATTCCCGCGCTGCAGGGAATGGACCGGGGCGGCCGTGTGATTTACATGGGAACATTTTCCAAGTCCATAGCCCCGGCTATCCGTGTGGGATTCATGGTGCTGCCGGAGCATTTGCTGGAGGCATACCGGGAAAGAGCCGGTTTCTATCTTTCCACGGTGTCCAGGATTGACCAGAACATTCTCTATCAGTTTATAACCCAGGGATATTATGAGAGACACCTGAACCGCATGAGAGCCCTGTACAAGGGAAAACATGATGCTCTGATGGCAGGGCTTAAGGAACTGGAGGACCGGTTTTTAATCAGGGGAGAATATGCAGGGCTGCATGTGCTTTTGACCCACAGGCAGGGAGAGGCGGAAGAAAGTCTGGTGGCCCGTGCGGCTGAACTGGGAGTGAAGGTTTATGGAATATCAGGATGCTTCATACAGCCGGAGGAGAAGCTGTTTGATTCAACCGTTATGCTGGGATATGCCAGTCTCAGCGAGGAGGAAATCCGAAATGGCACTAAGTTACTGAGTAAGGCCTGGACATTTTAAGCTGCTGTATGGATTTTTCAGACAGCAGGCAGGATGATAGGTTAAATAACAGATAATATAGCAGGTAATATAGCAGGTAATATAACAGGAAAAATGACAGGAAAGGAATGGTATGCCATGAAGGGCAGGAATAATACATGGACAGATATGGCTGCTGCCGCTGCTTTTGCAGCGGTACTGGGAATCAGTGCCTTCTGGGGGCAGCATGACAGGGCCTATGACCAGACAGGAACGGCGGGCAGCGCTTATGGCCGGATGTATAACCAGGCAGGTCCGGCGGATGAAGATGGCGGCCCCGTGGGGAAGGCCGGGGCTTATCCAGGTACCGCAGGGGCTGCGCAGGCGGCAGAAGGCGCAGGGGAGGATCTGGCCCGGACGGGAGGGGAAGACGCAGAGATCCTTCCGGATGTGACAGAATCCCAGAAGGCGGTTCTGGCCAAAATCATAAAGGCATTAGAGACGCAGGATTTGGAGACTGCCGCCCAGGTCATGGACAGCGGTGAGGAGGAGCTTGTGACCCTGTTTTATGAGGTCATGGATGGGGCGCGGTATCTTTATGACGGCCGGTCATTCAGCCAGTCCATGGAGGGTGAGGGGCTGGTCCTTACCATGCCTAAGACCCTGTATTACGGTACCTTTAAGGGCGGCAGGCCGGAAGGGGAATGTACGGCCCTTCAGGTGGTTGAACTGGATGCTCCCAGGTATGATTACTCCCAGGGATTGTGGAAGGATGGGAAGATGGAGGGCCTGGGCCATACAGGATACTGCTATTATGAGACCAGCCCGGAAGGGGAAGCCAGGGATGTGTGCAAGACAGGAAGGTTTTCCGGTGACAGGCTGGAGGGAGAGGTAACCTATACCACCCTGAACCAGGAGGGAGAGACATCCACCTGGAAGCTGGAAGTAAAGGACGGTACGGTACAGTTAGATGACCGTTGGATCTATATAGAGGAACGTGGGGAGTATCAGCTTATGTCCCAGGAGGATGACAGCCATGCCTACATCATGGATGAGAAGCTGGCTGACCAGCCTGTGTGGATTAACCTTCTGGCCTGGGAGGAATAAAGGAGTCAAAAAGAGTTAAAAAGAAGAAAAAAAAGAGTAAACGGATAAATGAAATACAGAATAAAGTGCCAAAAAACTCCGGGAACATAAACTGTCATGCTCCCGGAGTTTTTCTGTTTTATACTGTTTTGGTTCGTTTACATGGTTTTAAACCGCTGTGTTATTCCAGCGTATCTTCCTCAATGATAGCGGTAGAGCGGCCTGCTTCCGATTTCTCAGGCTCCTCGCTGCTGTCGTCGTAATCATCTTCCGTAAGCTCTCCTGAATCATAGGAGGAGCTGCCGTCCATGCGGCGGTAATCATAGAGGTCGTCCTCGTCCACATAGTCGTCGTCCAGAAAGCCCTCATCTTCAAACAAATCAGAATCATCATCCTTATCCCTGGAGTGCTCATCCATGAAATCCGCTTTCTTTGTCTTCACGGTCTGCAGAGCAATCTGAGCCGTGTCCACGGCAGCGGAAACCGCCTCATGGGCCGTGTCCGACAGCAGGCTTCCGGCATCCTTAAGGACATTCTTCGTTGCCTGGGCCATATCTTTGGCAGCCACCTTGAATTCGTCCTTGCTGGAGGAAAGAGAGATGTAATTGCGGTCCAGGCTGCGTGTATCAATGGTGCGATCTGTCCCGTCCTCGTCGGTTCTGTCCTCGCCGCCATCCTCGAATTCCCGGAAATCCTTTTCCAGCTCCCTGTGGTATGTCTTATACTGAAGTACGTAGGAAACGCCGGCAGCTACAGCACCGGTTACTGCTGCAAATGCCACGAATTTACCCCAACCTTTCTTTGCCATGCCAAAAACCCCTTTCTTGTAATGGTGATGCATAAAAGCTCCCCTATGGGTCATATTATGCCTTATTGTTATTATTGTAATACGAATGGAAAAAAAAAGAAACAGCAAATTGTAAAAAAACAATAAAATTAAAAGAAATTAGCACTCAACTCTTGACAGTGCTAATAACTGGTGATATAACATATCATGTGAGCAAAAGAAAGTAGTAAGGAAAAAAATCAAGAAAGAAAAATCAGAATATCGAGCAAGGAGGAATTCAATTATGAAGTTAGTACCATTGTTTGACAAGGTAGTGTTAAAG
>OGYA01000024.1_pt1 | contig 101125 bp, 98 predicted proteins | sample 1576401 | NCBI WGS metagenome assembly OGYA01 (sample SAMEA3541485, study PRJEB24748) | human gut metagenome | biome: human gut; feature: human-associated habitat; material: faeces | place: China | collected 2012 | reverse complement strand
GAAGTTATTTCCCTGTGCAGCACGGTCAGCTACCACTTTACCGATAGTGGGCCGTGGACGTATCCGGCACATTGGTATTAAAGCCGGGGTAAGCCCTGACCGTATTATCTGTGGTAACCTGGGCATTGCCCTGAGGCGCTGATGGGCCGCCGTAATCATAGGTCCCTGACGGCGCAGTCCCATAATCATACTCCACACCGGGGCCGCCCCTGCGGTAATGGTCATAATACCAGCTGTCTCCCGGCCCATAGGCCAGGCAGTCCTGTACCGGCAGGAAAGACAGAGCTGCGGCAGCCGCCAGTATAAGCGGCACAGAAATCATCCTTCTCATGTTTTTCTCCTCTTTTTCTTAGGTCTGTATTACATTTCCCATTACATTCTCAAATACATTCTCAACTACCTTCTTACGCATATCTAAAAGTATATCACAACACAATTGACATTTTCAACACATGAGCATACAATAGTTGTATGTGCAATTGTTGCGAATGCATTTATTTGACTTATGTAACTTATGTTACAGTTCAATGAAGGAGGATTCCGGAATGAAGGAATTTTTATCTTATCTGAAGCCTTACAAAAGGGACGCGGTCCTGGCTGTTTTCTGTATTGAAGCCGAGACCGTGTTTGAGTTAATCATCCCGCTGGTCATGGCTTCCATTGTGGATGTGGGCGTAGCCACCGGGGACCGCCATTATATCCTGATGAAGGGGCTGCAGATGGTTCTCTTTGCCCTTATCTCCCTTGTGCTGGGCCAGGGCTCCGCCATGTTCTCGGCCCGTTGCGGCCAGGGACTGGGGGCCGAAATCCGCAAGGCGGAGTTTGCAAAGCTGCAGCAGTTTTCCTTTGCCAACACAGACCATTTCAGCAGTTCTTCCCTGGTGACCCGCCTTACCAGCGACGTTACCACCATACAAAACTCTGTTGCCACAGGCATGCGGCCCGCTTTCCGCTCACCGATCATGATGCTCACCGCCATGGCCGCTTCCTTTTACATCAATCCGCAGCTGGCACTGGTGTTTCTGGTGGCTGCCCCTCTGGGTGTGCTGCTGTTTTTCATCATCAGCCATGTGCGCCCCCTGTACAGTGTGATGCAGGGCGCCATCGACATGGTAAACCGCATCATTCAGGAAAACCTGACCGCCATCCGTGTGGTGAAATCCTATGTCCGGGGCGATTATGAAATCCAGAAATTCGAGGAGGTCAATTACAATCTGCAGTTCACAGCGGAAAAAGCCTTCCGCCTGGCAGTCCTCAACATGCCGGCCATGCAGTTAGTCATGTACTCCACCATCCTGTGCATCCTGTGGTTCGGAGGCAGGCTGGTCACCATAGGTGGCGTGAAGGTGGGCGAGCTCACCGGTTTCCTGAGCTATGTGATGCAGGTTTTAAATTCCCTGATGATGTTCTCCAATGTGTTCCTGATGACCACCAGGGCCCTGGCTTCCTGGAAGCGTATCTCGCAGGTCATGGATGAGGAAATCGACATCAGGGAGGATACGTCCAGCACCCTGGAAGTAAAGCACGGTGATATCCGGTTTGAGAATGTGTACTTTAAATACAATCAGGAGGCTGCCGAATATGTGCTCTCAGACATTTCCTTCCATATAAAGCCGGGACAGACCGTGGGCATCATCGGCCAGACAGGCGCTGCCAAGAGTACGCTGGTGCAGCTGATTCCCAGGCTCTATGATGTCACCAAAGGCACTGTTTATATAGACGGCCGCCCGGTCCGGGAATACTCCCTTAAAGGGCTGAGGGATTCCATCGCCATGGTGCTCCAGAAGAACACCCTGTTTTCCGGGACAGTAAAGGATAACCTGCGCTGGGGCAGGGAAACAGCCACGGACCAGGAAATCGAGGAGGCCTGCCGCATTGCCTGCGTGGATGAATTCATCGACCGCCTGGAGCGGGGATATGAAACAGAGCTGGGCCAGGGAGGCGTCAATGTGTCGGGCGGACAGAAGCAGAGACTCTGCATTGCCAGGGCCATCCTAAAATCTCCCAGGGTGCTGATTCTGGATGATTCCACCAGCGCCGTGGATACGGCCACAGAGGCCAAAATCCGGGACGGACTGGCAAAGAGCATGCCGGATACAACTAAAATCATCATTGCCCAGCGCATATCCTCCGTTGCCCACGCAGACCAAATCATCATACTGGAGGACGGACGGGTGAACGCGGTCGGCAGCCACGAAACCTTGCTGGCTTCCAACCAGATTTATCAGGACATCTATCATTCTCAGCAGGAAGGGGCGAATCTGTAATGGCAAGAATAGCAAATTATAACCGTCCCAAGGATACCGGACGGACCTTAAAGCAGATGTTCGGCTACCTGGGCCGGCACAAGTGGTATATGCTGCTCATCGCCCTCCTGGTGGCAGTCAGCGCCCTGTCCAGCATTTCAGGAACATACATGTTAAAACCAGTCATCAACCGTTTCATTCTCCCGGGTGACATACCGGGGCTTGTAAACATGCTGCTGGTCATGGGAGGGCTGTACCTGTGCGGCGCACTCTCCTGTTATGCCTACAATCAGATGATGGTCCATATTTCCCAGAAGGTGGTGAGCGAAATCCGCTCCGACCTGTTCCGGCACACCCAGCGCCTTCCCCTGACCTACTTTGACGCCCATACCCACGGGGAGCTGATGAGCCGTTTTACCAACGATGTGGATACCATCAGCGAAGCCCTTAACAACAGCTTTGCCATGATGATACAGAGCTTCATAACCATAACAGGGACCATCACCATGCTGCTGGTGCTGGACTGGCGTCTTTCCCTCATTGTCATGGTTTTTCTGCTTCTCATGGTTTTGTTCATCCGTTATAATGGAAAAAGGAGCAGGAAGTATTTTATCCAGCAGCAGAAGTACCTGGGAAGCATCAACGGCTTTGTGGAGGAGATGGTGGCCGGACAGAAGGTGGAAAAGGTGTTTAACCATGAGGCGCAGGACTACGAGGAATTCTGCCGCCGCAACGAGGCGTTCCGGACAGCGGCCACCAGGGCCCTGACCTATTCCGGCATGACGGTTCCCACCATTGTGGCCCTGTCTTATGTAAACTATGCCCTGTCAGCCTGTGTGGGCGGCCTGTTCGTCCTGTCAGGGTTAACGGATTTGGGGACCCTGGCGTCCTATCTGGTGTATGTGCGCCAGAGCGCCATGCCCATGAACCAGTTTACCCAGCAGATTAACTTTCTTTTGGCTGCCCTGTCCGGAGCCGAACGTATTTTTGATATGATGAACGAGATCCAGGAACTGGACGAAGGCACTGTGACGCTGTGTAATGTGCGCAGGAACGATCAGGGCGGCTGGGAAGAATGCAGGGAATTCACCCACTGTTTCGCCTGGAAGGTGCCGCACGAAGGTCCGGCTGATATGGCAGAGCCCCATACCGGCTCCCAGTCCGGCTTCCGGCTCATTCCCCTTAAGGGGGATGTGCGTTTCGACCAGGTTGTGTTCGGATACACGCCGGAGAAAACCATTCTGAACGGCATCAGCCTTTATGCGAAACCGGGGCAGAAAATCGCGTTTGTGGGTTCCACCGGCGCCGGAAAGACCACCATCATCAATCTGGTAAATCGTTTCTACGAAATACAGCAGGGAACCATAACCTATGACGGCATTGACATAAGAACCATTAAAAAGGACGATTTGCGCCGTTCCCTTTCCATGGTAATCCAGGATACCCACCTGTTCACCGGAACCATAGCGGACAATATACGTTACGGACGGCTGGATGCCACAGACGAAGACGTGGTAACCGCGGCCAAGGTAGCCAATGCCCACTCCTTTATCCGGCGGCTGCCCCAGGGATATGACACGCCCCTTCACAGCGACGGCGCCAACCTGTCCCAGGGCCAGCGCCAGCTCCTGGCCATTGCAAGGGCAGCCATCTCCCGCCCGCCTGTGCTGATTCTGGATGAGGCCACCAGCTCCATTGACACCCGGACGGAAAAACTCATTGAAAAGGGTATGGATGCGCTGATGGACGGGCGCACTGTCTTCGTCATCGCCCACAGACTGTCCACGGTCCGCAACTCCAAGGCCATTATGGTGCTGGAAAAGGGAGAAATCATAGAGCGCGGTAGCCACGAAGAACTGATTGACCAGAGAGGACGGTATTATAAACTGTACACAGGCCAGTTTGAACTGGAATAGAGAAAGGAAACATGAACCATGATGAAACAAGAGCAAGTGCGCCGCCTTCTGGTGAGGGCGGAAAGGGCAAGGAAACATCTGATGCAGCCCCATTTCACCCGGATCGGCCTTACCTTCGGCCAGGGCCACGCCCGCATCCTGGATGTACTGCTGGCCCGGGACCATATCACCCAGAAAGAACTGTCAGATCTCTGCCATATGGATGTAACCACCATGTCCCGCTCCCTGGACCGTCTGGAGGAATCCGGCTACCTGGTAAGGGAAAAGGATCCGGGATGCCGCAGATCCTATCTGATATGCCTCACCGGCGATGGTGCCGCAGAGGCCCGCAGGGTACGCAAGGTGCTGGAGATGGTGGATGAGGTTATATGGAACGGACTGGATCAGGATGAGATGGAAGCATTCTGCGGCACTATGGAAAAAATATGCAGAAACCTGGAGGAATGCGATTTTAAATTTGATGAGCAGGAAACGTAAGGGAAAACCGCCCGGTCAGAATAGAACTATTCCGGCAGGGCGGTTTTCCTGTTTATATGTTTATTTTATTCATACCATTTCATCCGTCTGCCGGTTCCATCTACTGCCGGTTCCATCTACTGCTGGTTCAGATATGTACGGATATTATCCAGCACCTTTTTGCTGAGCAAATCAAAGGCCTGCTTTGTTCTTCCGGCAGAGATATGGGCGCAGAATACGCCCGGATGGCGAATCAGTTCGCCGGTGCTGTCTCCCAGCGCGCCCTCTGTATCACAGATAAAATAATTATTTCCCTGATCCAGCCATGTTTTCAGGGCGGGAAGGTCGAATGCAGGTCCGATGGAGGTATTGAACAGGATTTTTCCCTGTCCCAGCTGTGTGAATTCTTCTTCATGAAGCAGAATCACATTCTTATTCAGACAGGCAAAGACCACCTCGCTGCGGGCCAGCAGTTCCTTTAAAGGCCTGTAAACCATCCCCTGGTCTTCCCTGTCCTGCTTCCTGGAACGGCTGTAATAGGACACATCCGCTCCCATGAATTTCATGGCATCCGCTATCATTCCTCCCGACACGCCCATTCCGATGATACCCACCTTTAAATCCGTGATTTCAACCGGCATGTCCCGAAACATGGGCCGGTCAAAGCCGTGAAGGAAACGCACCAGCTCGCAGAGCACGTATTCCACTACTCCCCTGTCTCCGTAATCCCTAATTCCAAGCACTGTAATGCCCCGTTCCCTGGCGCAGGCAATGTCCACATTGGCGCTTTCCTCCGAATAGAGGCTGCAGCACATGCCAATGTACCGGATAGAGGGACAGCTCTCAATTACATAGCGGCTGATTCTGGATGTGTAGCTTACCAGCACTGCGTCCGCATCCCCGATGCGCCGGATGATTTCCTCATCACCGGACGGAACATCTTCATATAATGTTATCTCCCCTGCATACCCGCGCAGCTCCTCCTCTGCCTGTGAAACCAGGTTCACAGGCTCTATTGCCACTAGTTTTTTAAACATGTCCATTTCCTCCTAAAATACAATGGGTGATACAATATTCTGCAAAACCGCCACCACGCTCCAGCCGGCAATGGCGCTGGTACTGGAGTAAATATCCACAACAGCCTTCACGCCTTCTATCTCGGATGTAATCTTATGGTCATCCCCAACCATGCCCGGAACGCTGTATATATCCACACGGGTATCCTCCGGACCCACGGTCGCAAGGGATGAGGCCACAGCCACATTCACCTTGGTGGGAAGGAGTGAAATGGCTTCCTTTGCATTACCATGGAATACGTGGCTCTCCTGTGTGTCCTCCATCAGGCGCTCTTCAAAAAGCGGGGTTCCCTTCAAGGATGCCGGTCCCTTTTTTGTCCTGATGCCTGCCTCTGCCTGTCCCATAAGGGATATGGTCCGCAGCACATCAAAACCTCCCACTGCACCGGATGCAATGTACACCCTGGTTCCATGGACGGCAGCTGTTTCCTTTACCTGTCCATAAAATTCCTTATCTGCAAACGCTCCGATGGACAGCACAATCATACTGGCACCGGATGCCAGAATCTTCACTCCGCAGTCCTTGACCGACTGGACCGAAGCTGCCTCCGCAACATAGTCAGGGGCCAGCGCCAGAAGCTCGTCTATGGTGCTGCATGCCCGGCACCCGCCTTTTTTTGCCAGAAGCTCTGTCTTTTCCCTGGTTCTGCCCAAAACTCCCACCAGCTCATATTCATCCAGCATTCCCTTCAGGCCGGCTTCCACTATAATATCGGCCAGATAGCCATTGCCCAGGATTCCAAGTTTTAATTTTCCCATTGTAACCTCCTAAAACGAGGGCTGAACGCTCAATAAAAGCCTTCAGCCCTCCATGTCTCTTTTTTTATGGCTTAGTTTGTATAGTTGTCAAAATATCCCTGAACCAGGATAACCGGTGTTCCCTTATCGCCGGAACCGCTGGTAAGGTCGCACAGAGAGCCTATAAGGTCGGTAAGCCTTCTGGGCGTGGTTCCCTGGGATGCCATGTCGCCCACCAGATCAGATTTCTTTTCCTTGATTCTCTGGGAAACAGCATTCTTTAAGGCTTCTCCGGACAGATCCTTAAAATCATTGTCAGCCAGATATTTTAATTTTACTTCGTTTGGCGTGCCTTCCAGTCCCTCTGTATTGGCAACAGATACCACCGGGTCAGCCAATTCCCAGATTTTCCCAACCGGATCCTTGAACGCGCCGTCGCCGTATACCATAACTTCCACATGCTTTCCTGTGCGGTCCAGGACTTTTTTCTGGATATCGTTCACCAAATCCATACAATCCCGCGGGAACAGCTTAATGGTGTCCTCGGTTGACTTGTTGGAGCCCAGAAGGCCGTATTTTTCATTGCAGCCGCTTCCGTCCACCGGGGCATTCAGGATATCATCCATGCCGCATACCACCTCGGCTCCTGCCTCCTTTAAGATGCGCTTGGTGCGCATACGTGAATGGATGTCACAGGTCAGCACCTTCCTGGTATGATTTAAGATTTCTCTGGGATTATTTGCAAATACCACCTGGGCCTCTGCGCCCTGCTCTTCAATCAGCTGGCAGTAATAGGACACATAGTCCACTCCGGTAAACGGGTGCTTATTCTCCCCGAACAGTTCCCTGTAGCGCTTCAAATCCAGCACATCGCTGTAAGGGTTGATGCCGGCCTCGTCTACCTGGTCTAAGGATACCAGGGAATTCCCCACCTCGTCGCTGGGATAACTGAGCATCAGCACCACCTTCTTTGCTCCTCTGGCAATTCCCTTTAAGCAGATGGAAAAACGGTTTCTGGACAGAATCGGGAAAATGACCCCGATGGTCTCTCCGCCCAGCTTTGCCCTCACGTCCTCTGCAATGGCATCAATGGAAGCATAATTGCCCTGAGCCCTGGCAACCACGGACTCTGTCACGGAAATGACATCTTTGTCCCTGATCTCAAAGCCCTCGCTTTCCGCTGCGTCCAAAACGCTGTCCACCACGATTTCAGCAAGATTGTCCCCTTCACGGATAATCGGGCAGCGGATTCCTCTCGAGATTGTTCCTACTTTTCTTTCCATATGTATCTTCTCCTAATATATTATAATTTTCGTCATACTATTTTATTATAGTATAAAATACGGGATTGTGGAAGTATTTATTTTCGCGGAAACCATACGCGGGAACTATAAACCTGCAGGGACGCCGCGGGAACCATAAACAGCAGCCCGGTATCACTTTCCTTCGGTGACATGGGCTGCTGTTTTTTCCGGATATTTTTTACATTCCCGGCTCTGGTTTTAAGATTTTCGTTTCCCTGATTTTGGTTGGGATGGCTTTGACACAGATTGCTTTGGCTTGTGCGGTTCCGGAAGCTGACCGCAGGTATCCAGGACCAGGGCGGTCAGAAACTCTCTGTCATCCAGCTCCTCCACCAGATACATTCCCGGACGGCCGCCATGAGGTGCCACCGGTTCTGCTTCCGGGAGATGCTTATGTCCTGCTTCTGTCACCTTTATATAAAACTGGTTGTTCTCTACCGTTCCAAAGAACGTTCCCCCGCACCACAGGCCATACTCGCCAAATAATTTTTTATAGGAAATGGCACCTGCGCCGCTTAACTGCGCAGCTACATACTGAACATATTCCAGGCTGGAAGCCATATTGGGTCCTCCTTGTTTGATATGTAATCTGTCAATCCAGGGACCGGAGTACTTCCAGCATCTTTTTTAAGCCTGCCGCGTTTTCCTCCGGCGTCCTGGCGGGGTCCTGCTGGTCATACCGGCTGCACGGGAGTTCACTGCATCTGCCGCAGTGGGGCAGTTTCTTTTCCTCCACGCAGCACCGGTATATACCGCACCGCTCCTCCCCTGTGTATTCCAGCCAGAATGGTTTTCCCTGTATCTTTGGGCACCCCCCGCATTCCTTTTGGTAATAAGGACATTCATTGCAGATACATCCGCAGCATGCCACAATATTCTCCATCATCCTTCCTCCTTGCTATGAGCACTTAGATGCTGTGTTTCAGCACTTTACACACGGCGTACGTCATGTTTTATGAACTCATTTTACCGCAGGAAACAGGACATCTGTTTGTCATGTTTACAGACTGCTCTGGTATCTATCTGTAAATTTCATAGACACGGCGTCCCAGCTCTGCAAGCTCCCCGCGGAATTCGCAGGGCTCCAAAAGCTCAATCTGGTCTCCCAGGCTCAGTATCCAGCAGAACAGGTTTTCCTTGTCCGAGTATCCGGCTGTAAACATAAAATCACCGTCCGGCAGTTCCTCCAGAGTCTCCGGGCCAAATTCATCTACAATCCTCCATTTAATGGAAGGCTTGCACCGGGCTTTTACCAGAAAACGGATGGGGAAAGGACGGTCCGCCTCATTTTCATAAGGCGGCAGGATACGTTTATCAAAGACCTCCTGGCAGCATTCCAAATCCACCATACGGTTCAGCTTAAACAGCCGGTAATCCTGGCGCATCAGGCAGAATCCCCACACATACCAGGAGGACCACTGGAATACCAGCAGATACGGCTCTATTGTACGGCTGGTTTCCCCCATGGGCGAATAGTAAGTAAAACGTATGTGACGCCGTGTTTCTGCGGCCTCCTGAATCAGGTGTATTTTAGGCGCCAGTGACTGCCGGTACCAGGACGAGAGATTAATGAGAATACTGCTGTCACTGCTTATCAAATCCTGCTTTCCAAGGGCCAGCTTGTCCATCAGCAGACGGTATCTGGCTGACCCTGATACGCTGTCAAGGCTTCTGAGGCCTGCCAGGATTGCATCCATTTCCCCGGATGTAATCAGGGTACGGTCCATTCTGTATCCCTCCATAATGGAAATCCCTCCATCGGGTCCCCGGCTGGTAACAAGAGGGATTCCGGCCTTACAGATATCCTCTATATCCCGGTTGATGGTCCTCCGGGACACCTCGAATTTTTCCGCCAGATAGGGGGCGGTTACCTTTTCCCGCTGGAGCAGGATAGACAGGATACCGATGAGACGGTCTATTTTCATGGATGGCAACCCTCACTTTCTTGGTTTTTAAAAACACAGAGGCAGTGTTACCTGCCCCTGTGCTTTTCTTTCTTTTTTTGCTGTTTCAGTTCAAACTGGCGTCTGGCCTCCGCTTCCTTTTTCTCTCTGCTGACCGCCTTCCTGCCTGTCTTTATCTGCTCATGCTGTAATTTCAGGGCCTGCTGGGATTTGGTACCGGTTCCCTTTGATTCAAGCTGTTTTTTGATCATGCGCTGCATTCGTTTTGGATTAATCTTACTCTCCGTCTTTTTCTCAATATCTACAGGCGGGCTAAACCGGAGTTTATTCCAGTTCTGCAACAGAAATTGACAGACCTCATAATCTTTGGGCTCCGCTCCAAATAAGATCTTACATGCCTCCAACCGGCCATCCGAAATACGTTCATACACTCCAATCCACAGGGTACCATTGAAATAAACTGTCAGTCTGCTTTTTTGCATAAAAAACACTCCTCGCTTTTTACAGCAAAGAACGGACAACCGAGGAGGCAGGTTACTGACAGATTATTACTGCGCCCGGACTACCGGCCGGGACTGTGTTTTTTTCTTTGCGTCATTTAGTTTTCTTTCTTATTTTAACTCACCCTCTTTTGTTTTGCAAGTATAACCGGAAAGCCAGCCGGAAGAACCGGCTGGCTTTCTGTAAGATGTCCTGTATTCCTGCTTATATCTGTCATGGCCCAGCCAACTACCTGGTTTTAAACTGCCCCACCAGTTCCTTAAGTATCACTGCCTGCCCTGACAATTCCTCACTGGCGGCCGCGCTTTCTTCCGCTGTTGCAGAATTGGTCTGGACCACGCTGGATATCTGATCCACCCCCTGCGTCACCTGGGAGACGGCCTGGGACTGCTCTGCCGTGGCCTCTGTTATCTTATCCACCGCCTTTACCGTATTTTCAGTGGAAATCACTGCTTTCTGTAAGGATGCTGCTGTCTCGTCCGCGATTTTCATACCCTTTTCCACGGAACGGGCAGAACCTTCGATTAAAACAGATGTACTTTTGGATGCTTCCGCACTTTTGCTTGCCAGATTCCGCACCTCATCCGCCACCACCGCAAAGCCTTTGCCTGCAGTACCGGCCCGCGCAGCTTCAACCGCTGCGTTCAGGGCCAGGATATTGGTCTGGAACGCAATATCCTCAATGGTTTTTATAATCTTTCCGATCTGTGAAGAGCTCTCGCCTATGTCCCTGACCGCATTTACCAATTCAAGCATCTGTTCATTGCACTGCTCCACTTCCCTTCCGGTCTCGCTGCTCTGACTGTGGACATCCCCGGCTCTGTCGGCAGTTGCTATGATTTTCCCGGATATATCGTTAATCGTAGCAGCCAGTTCCTCAATGGCGCTGGCCTGTTCCGTCGCTCCCTGGGACAGGGCCTGGGCGCCGGCTGATACCTGCTCTGCCCCGGCTGACACCTGATCCGCTGACTGGTTAATCTGGCGCAGGGTGTCGCTCAGCTGTGCACTCAGTTTTCTGGCAGAATCCAGAAGTCCCCTGTAGCCCCCCACATATGCTTCTTCACATTTAGAATCCGCAGTCAGGTTGCCTCTTGACATCTCTGCCAGCATTTCATCCATATCCTGAATCATAAGCCGGAAACCCTGGACAAGGGTTCTGGCCGAATCAGCCAGTATCTGTGTCTCATCCCCGGTATGTATCTCATGAACAGGTGTATCCAAATCCCCCTCCGCCAACAGCCTTAACCGCTGGGCGCAGTCCTTTACCGGCTCTCCGATCTGTCTGGCCAGCCTGTAGGCCATATAGGAGGATATTGCCAGGAATACCACCATGAGTATGATTGTAATTATAATACCGTTAACCGTGGACTGGGTAAAATCTTTTGTGGGCGCATTGATTGCAAGGCTCCAGCCCTCCGTGCCTTCGATCGGTGAGAAGGCCAGGAACTTCCTGCTTCCCCCGTATTCATAACGCCCGAAACCAGATTCTCCCAATGTCATGCGGACTTCCAGGGCAGCCAGGTCCTTCAGTTTTTTATCTGTTTTTGCATCTTCCTGCGTGTTTTCCCTGTTTTTTACATTGTCCATATTCTTATGGGCAATTGTGTAGCCGGCATTATTAAGGATATAGGCGCTGCCGTTGGGACTAACCTGAAGAGAGGCCACTATATCATTTAAAAATGTCTCATTCGGTACAAAATACACCACCCCTGCAACCTTTTTTCCAGGTACTCCGCCCTCCCAGATTGGAGCTGATACCATGATGCTCAGCTGGCCCGTTATCTTACTGACTAACGGCTCCGACACCGCAGTCTCCCCCTTCATGGCAGATTTTACATAGGCCCGGTCAGAGTAGTCATTGCCGTCCAGGATACTGATTCCGTCCAAACCGATTATATTACCTCTTTGAAGTCCGTGGGAAAGGGCCTGGTTCTCAACAACAGCCCGCTTTTCCTCCACTGTGGCTGTCCGGTCAGAAAGCGTTGGGATACAGCCTGTGACATATGCAATGTTTTTATATGCATTCAGTTCCTCTTCAATACGTTCCGCAGCCGTGTCAGCCATCTCGGTCATGGTCTGCCCCAGTGTGTCAATTGTACTGGTGTAGTTGAGCCACGCGCTTATTCCGCCCACTATAACCAAAGAGGTCAGTATGGCAATAAGCATGCATGCAACGATTTTCATACGTATACTTTTCATAATCCCCACTCCTTTAAACTGTCATATTTTCACACCCAAAAAAGCTTATAGTAATTTTATCGGCATTTTTATGAAAATAATAAGGTTCATAAATACAACGGATACCGGAGAATTATGCTACTGCCGGAGTTTAAACTGATTAATGGCCCTTTCAAGGCTCCTGGCATGCTCCCGCAGTTCCTCGGAAGCGGTTGAGGTAGTTTCAGCAGTATTCATATTCGACTGTATTACTTCTGAAATCTGATGAATGCTTTCGGTGAACTGAGACAGGATTTCCTGCTGCCTTGCAGACGCGGCTGCAATTTCATCCACCATGTCCGTTGATTCCATCGCTCCCTTGCCTACCTGTTTCAGAGTGGCCATGGTATTACCTGTTAATGTGACACCCTTTTCAACCAATTTCAACGTATTTTCAATGAGCACAGTTGTATTTTGGGCGGCTTCCGAGCTCTTGGCGGCCAGGTTGCGCACTTCATCTGCAACGACTGCAAAGCCTTTTCCGGCAGCCCCGGCCCTGGCAGCCTCCACGGCAGCGTTAAGAGCCAGTATATTGGTCTGGAACGCGATATCTTCAATCGTCTTGATAATTCCGCTGATTTGATTGGAAGAGCCGGATATTACACCCATTGCTTCCGAAAGTTCTTCCATTTGCCGGGTTCCTATCATCAGCTGCCGGGCGGCCTCAGTGGAACAGGATTTTGCAGATTCAGCTTTATTTACAATACGGTCTAAGTGAGAGGAAATTTCTTCTGCATTAGCGGACAGCTCTTCCACTGCCGCAGCCTGCTCGGAGGCGCCCTGTGATACGATGCTGGAACTGGCGGCCACATTGTCAGAGCCCAAGGACACTTCGTTTGCTGTCATATGTATCTTTTGAAGAGAATCGTTCAGGGAATCCAGGATTCTGATGAGTGATTTCTGAATAGGAAGGAACTCACCCAGGTATTGGATATCTATGGTCTGGTTCATATCTCCTTCAGCAATCAGCGACAGCTTGTTGGCAATATCCTCTATGTATTTTTTCAACTCAGTCTTGGTGCTGTGAATGGAGTTAACAAGCATACCAATTTCAGATGTATCCGGTTCCAGATTAAACGGGTGGGACAGGTTGCCGGATGCGATTTCATACATCTGGTCTTTAATCTCCACAACGGGCTTCAAAAGCCTGCTTTTTAATAACCGGAAGGTTATAATCTGAAGAACGACTATCATAAAAACCACAGCTACAAAACAACAGAATATGATATAACTGACACCGGTAAGCCGGTTCACCTCGTTTAAAGTTCTATCGTCCAGAGTTGCAAGGAAATCCGACTTTATCTGGTTAATCTTCGCCACGGAGGATTCATATTCTTTCCCATATACATAGTCTATGGCAGCAGCTTCATTGCCGGCCATTACATTCTTCATGGCGTTTTCTTCCAGAGGAACAAGGGTGTTGGAAAGATTGGACATCTCGTCAATCATGGACTGCTCGATTGCAGTAATACCAATTTCCTTCATCTTTTCTACGCCTATATCACGGTTTTTAAGGTGATTAATTTCATTCCAGTAGTTATCATAATGCTCCTGATTGCCGGTGGCAGCATAGGCCCTTACTTCATTGGTGAGATAAGATGAGCCGTTCATAAAACGATTGGCATTGTAGGTGAGTTCATAGCGGTATTTGTTTGCGGTGTTAAGTTTCGTGGTTATCCGGCTGTAACACACAAGGCAGAATACCATAAAGAACAAAGCCAGAATTGTTACGCCGTTTAACAACAGTATCAAGGTAGATTGTTTCATTTTTTTACACATAATGATCCTCCTCGGATTTATAATATTATCCCGGAATCTCTGAGCCAGTAAAATCCAGGCTTTCAGGCTCCCTTTTTATCAGCATGAACCATCAAGATTCTGAGAGATCATTTATAATGATTCCCGCTTATTTATATATCGGCAAAACATGGTGGTTACATTAGCACTTTTTGTAATTATATTTTTAATATAATTGTAGTTTGCAGCAAGAAGTGCTACAATAAAATAAAAGTGAATGGGGGGGCGACAAAAAACATTATGAGTAAAGAAATCAAGTATCCTTATATTGTATTTAAATTAGTGGACACGTACTATTGTGTAAGCAGCGAATGCATATCCACGATAGTTCAGCTTCCGCAATATGATAAGATACCTGAGAGTCCGGAAACTGTGACAGGGATGTTTCGTTATCGCAATCAGGTGATTCAGATGTTAGATTTACGCACTACATTTGGATTCAAGTCTTTGGCAGAAGAATGCAGGGACTTTGAGAAGATGATAGATGCCCGTAAGCAGGACCACATTAAATGGGTAAATGAACTGGAGACGGCTGTCACGGCAGGGACTCCCTTTTTACTTGGAAGAGACCCGCACCAGTGCGCCCTTGGAAGATGGTATGACAGTTTTACATCGGAGAACAATGTGGTCAATTTCCATTTGCGAAAGATTGACGATCCTCATAAGAGGCTGCACATGGCAGCGGATAATATAGAACATTGCGCAGAAACCAGTGAGAACACATGTGAGCTTGATAAGTGCCGGAACCATATCCTTGAGGATGTGAAGCAGAATTATATGCCTGCCATACTGAAGCTGCTGGATGAGACAAAGGATGTCTTCCGTTCTTCGGTGTATAAGGAAATGGTGCTGCTGCTGGACGGGACAAAGTGGGGAATTGTTGTGGACGAAATTATATCCGTGGAGAATCTGACTGTCATAGAGCAAAAGGAAAATCATGTGGTTGGACAGACTTCTTTTATACGCAACGTGCTGGAACGTGAGAAACAGGATGGTTTGATTTTTGAACTGAACATAGACGCACTGACCAATCATATGATGGGCTATAAGAAAGCATTATAGAGAAACCACATAATAAGCCCGCCTTTTGGCGGGCTTATTCCTATCCCCCATGCTGAACCGGTACAGATCAGCATGGGGTTTATTTTTTACTTTATTTTTTATGTTCCAATTTCATACTTTAATATTTATCCCCGCCTGCCGATACAGGAGAGGACGGCCTGCTGACTGATGCATGGGCCTCAGCCTGTGTCCCGAAGCTGCTTCCTCCAGTGGTCTTAAGGCGGAACTGGCTGACCAGGTTTTTAAGGATCTGGGCCTGGCCTGATAATTCCTCACTGGCAGCAGCGCTTTCCTCTGCCGTTGCGGAATTGGTCTGGATTACGCTGGATATCTGGTCAATGCCCTGGGTCACCTGGGAGATGGACCTGGCCTGTGCCTCTGACGCGCTTGATATCTCATTGATGGTTCCCGTCACATCCTGCACACCGGTCACCACCTCATTTAAGGACATGGCCGTCTCGTCCGCAATCTTCGTTCCATTCTCCACTGCCTTAAGGGAGCTTTCAATCAGTGCCGCCGTATTCTTGGATGCTTCCGCGCTTTTGCTGGCCAGGTTTCTGACCTCATCCGCCACAACCGCAAATCCCTTCCCTGCCTCGCCTGCCCTGGCAGCCTCCACCGCAGCGTTCAGCGCCAGGATGTTGGTCTGGAATGCAATGTCCTCAATGGTCTTAATGATTTTTCCAATCTCGCTGGAACGTTCGCTGATTTCCCCCATGGCAGACAGCATATCCTGCATCCTCCGGTTGCTCTCCGCTGCCTCATTTCCCACTTCATTGGCCCGGTCGCTGGCATTCTGTGCATTATCCGCATTCTGCTTTACCTGGGAAGATATCTCGTTGACAGTGGCTGCCAGCTCTTCAATGGAGGAAGCCTGTTCCGTGGCTCCCTGGGACAGGGCCTGGGCTCCGTCGGATACCTGCTCGCTGCCGCTTGCCACCTGGTCAGAAGACTGGCTGATCTGGGCCATGGTATTATTAAGGGAATCCGATATATTGGTTAAGGCTGTTTTTACCTTGGCAAATTCCCCTGCATAATCATAGGTCAGCTGGAACACCAGATTCCCCTCTGCCACCTGGTCCAGAACCTTGGAAATCTCATCAATATAATTCACATAATCCCGCAGCCTGCTCACCGTTGAATTAAAGTTGACTGCAAGGGTTCCCAGTTCGTCCCTGGAGCTGTAACGGATTTCCTCGTCCAGGTTCCCGGCCGCTATGTTCTTTGCCACCTGGTCAATCTCCTTAACCGGGGAAGTGATGCTCCTGACCACATAGACGGAACACAGAACTCCTGCCGCAACAAGCAGGATAATGACTGCTGTCATGATAAACCGCGCCCCGGAATAAAGCTCGTCGCCATCCAGACTGGCCTGGGTCCCGCCCTCCGTATTAAAGTTCACCACCTTAAGCAGAGTTGCCGATGCCTGGTCAAAGAGGGTTTTGGCCTCTCCGTTTACCAATCTCATGGCTTCCTGGGTCTGATTCTCACGGCTGAGTGTAATCATCCTGTCATGGATGGAAAGATATTCCTGCCAGGCAGCCCTGGCATCCTCCATCATGCTCCTGTCTGTATCATCTGTCGCCAGATTGGACGTATAGTTATTGAATGTCGCATCAATTTCCCCCTTAATACGCTCCATCTCCGTCTCATAGGACGCCATGCTTTTCTGGTCCTGGGCCACGATATGGGCAAATTCATTGATACGGTAATCCGATGTCAGGGTATTTAACTCTTCCGCTGCTATGGTGGACGGCAGCCAGTTCTCCGCCAGTATGGTACTGCTGCCGTTAATCTTAGACATGAAGCTGAGGGAAGTCATTCCCAACGCTATCAGCCCCACTATCAGCATCCCCACAAGAATAAACAGTTTTGAACGAATCTTTAAATTTTTCATTTGTATTTACCTCCTTACATCATATATCGGCATTATTTTGACACAAATAATAAAATCTTAACAAAATCTTTACACCAACACGAAAAAAAGGCTGTAAAACCAACCTGTTGATGCTGGTTTTACAGCCTTTTATATACCAGTTCCATTTACCGGCGGCTATTTATATATGTAAATACCCCGATAACCACCGCCCCAATAAGAAAATATTTTACAAATAATATGTTCATACTAACCTTCCCATGAAAACCGGCTTAAGGGCAGCACCCTTTTAGTATTTTTCCCCGCTTTCATATCCGAAACCGGACATATCCGTATGTGCATGTACCGGTGCAGGCGCGGACTGCGGACCACGCGCTCCTGTTCCATCTGTCTTTAACTGGAACTGCCCCACCAGGTTCTTAAGGATCTGGGCCTGGCCTGAAAGCTCCTCACTGGCAGCAGCACTCTCCTCAGCTGTGGCTGAATTCGTCTGGACCACACTGGATATCTGGTCAATGCCCTGGGTAACCTGGCCAATGGAAACAGCCTGGTCATCACTGGCGCGGGAAATATTATCTATGGTTACGGTTACGCTCTGGACCCCGTCCACCACCTGGTTCAGGGCATCCGCTGTCTCGTTGGCAATCCTGGTGCCCCGGTCCACTGCGTGAAGGGAACCTTCAATCAAGGCAGATGTATTCTTGGAAGCGTCCGCAGACTTGCCGGCAAGATTGCGCACCTCATCAGCAACCACGGCAAAACCTTTTCCTGCCGCTCCTGCCCTGGCAGCTTCCACTGCTGCGTTTAACGCCAATATATTGGTCTGGAAGGCAATATCCTCAATGGTTTTGATGATTTTCCCGATTTCGCCCGAACTGCTGCTGATATCCGTCATTGCAGAAAGCATCTCCTGCATGCGCCGGCTGCTTTCCCCTGCCTGGTCCTTGACCTGAGCCGCTTTACGGCTGGCCTCCCTGGCATTTTCCGCATTGGCCTTTACATTGCCGGATATTTCATTAATGGTAGCCGCCAGCTCCTCCACAGAAGAAGCCTGTTCCGTGGCTCCCTGGGACAGGGCCTGGGCGCCGGATGAGACCTGGTCAGAACCGGCTGAGACCTGGTCCGCGGACTGGTTGATCTGCATGAGTGTGCTGTTGAGATTATCTCTCAGCTTAATAATGGAGGTAAGTATGGAGGTAAAATCGCCCACATATTTATCCGCATTACGGGTCTGGACGTCAAAATTCCCATTTCCCAGCTCTGCAAACAGGTAATCTTCATCATGGATAATGGCTTTCAGGGAATCCACCATGCCCCGGACACTGTCTGAAAGCTGTCCCAGCTCGTCCCTGGATTCATATTTGAGCTGGACATCCAGGTTTCCGGCTTCTATCTCCTCCATTCCCTTTTGTATTTCCCGAATCGGCGGCACAATGGCACGAATCAGCATAAGAGCCAGGATTACCGCAATCACAATGGCTGCCACGGAAAGCAGGATAGCCACAATTAAAAGCATATTCCGTACACGGGTGGAGGTATCAAAATCCTTTTGTCCCAGGACATCAACGGAATCCGCAAAACTTCTGAGGTCTTCAATTGCGTCATTGACCTTCGGGTTATATTCGTCTGTTAAGAGCTGCTGGGCGGATGCATTTGACGCTGCCGTATTCTCCAGCGCCAGGGTTGATATCTTGTTCCTTAAATCCTTAACCGCATTCATTTTGGACTCAAACTGGTTAAGAAGGCTTAAATCCCCATCATAATTGTTCCGGAACCACTCCAGTTCTGTTGTTACCATGTTCATGGCCTCTTCTGTTTCTGACACATAAGAATTCGTATTGGATGAATCAGAATCCACTGTGGCCAGGGATACGCTCTTAATGGCTGTCTGAAGCTGAATCCGGATGTTGGAGGAACGTACGATGGCTTCATGACTATTTACATAAAAGCTTTCATAACTGTTTCCCACGTTATTCATTCCCAGAATTGTGGCAACCACGGCAATACAGAAACACGCGATAATGATTGCAAATACGGCTGTCAGTTTTTTAGCAATTTTAAGGTCTCTCATATTTATTCGTGTCCTTTCCTTTTTCTTCCTTATATCTTATATATCGACACCCTTTTTATTTTCTTAACTTCTTTTCCCGGGGAACATGTTAAAATCTTGTTAAGCCTGCTTCCTGCCCGTATGCTTCAACCGGCTAAGCATATACATCCAGCAGATGCGGGTTTCCCGCTGTGGGTACTGCTGACTCCATCATCTGCTGCAGCGCCTGCCCCTGTTCCCGTGCCGTATCCAGGGTCTTGCCCAGCATTGCCACATTCATATCTGTCATCAGACGCGTACTCTTAAGGTCCATACTGGCTGATGCGATTCCTGTCAATAAATCCATACTTTCATATCTCCTTTCTGATTCCCTGCACTTCTGTTTATTTATAAATCTGTTTACTTAGTTACCGCTTTTACCGCTTTTCCTTCCATACATCCGCCAGCGCCCCGTACCCGTCCGGACCATCTAATACATAAATCTTCTTTATCATGTCCCTTCCGTTATCCAGGCGGCTCATGGCGTTCACGTATATTTCATTGACCTTCCCGGACGGGACCAGGATGATATCGGAATATAGGGCCTGCGGTATACGGCAGTGGTCCTCCTCTGCCAGTTCCTCATCCTCATAAAAGGGCATGTAAAACACCATCCCCGCGTTCTCCCTGACTTCCATGAAATCATAATCCGGCCGGATTCCCCCCTGGCCCGGACAGGCATAAGGGCCGTCGGTAAAGACCATGTCCGGCTTCCTTTCCCGGATGTCATACTGTCCGAATCCAAACGGCTTTACCGACTCTGGTATGAGTGCTGATTCATCATGCATCACGGCTTCTTCCCCTGATGCATCTTCTTCCTTATAAGATGCGGTAAGCACATAACAGTCTGCCTTATCCTTCATGAGATGGTAGAAACGTTCCATCTGCTTCCAGGCCCGGCTTCTGCACACAAGGAAAACGATTTCCAGCCGCACTTCAAACTCAGCCTCCAGGCTGGAACCGATTTCCCCACGCTTGCCTGCCAGCTGCCTGCCCTTGCAGAAACGCTCCTTTAAATCCTCCTCCACCATATACTGCCAGAGCAGTTCGCAGTAATCCTCCAGAAGCTTTACCGTCTGCGTGCCGTCTCCCTCCACCTGTTCTATGGCTGTGCCGATTGCCATGGCCGATGCCTGCATATCCTCAAGGAGCCGGGCAATCTCCTCTGTTTCCCGCTTCTTTGTCCTGGAATCCAGGATTGCTTCCGCCCTTCCCAGGGTAGACAGCATATCCCTCATCTGCTGTTTCATGTTTTCCCGCATGTTTTTTCCCGCCTTTCTCATAATTCCACAATATGTATATCGGCATTTTGCGCCATAATATAACAAAATTTTAATATATTCCAAGCTGTCCTCACTTTTCCCTTATGCTTTTATTTTTTGTGCCGATAAAATAATTATGGTTTTACTATGATTAAAATTTTAAAGAAGGCGGTGTAAGCACAATGGATAATGGTATGGAAAGTATGCTTGATACGTATCTGTATGAAACCAATTCCCTTTTAGACCAGTTAGACGAGATGCTTGTTGCAGACGAAAAAAGCGGGGAGTTTTCATCTGATGATGTAAATGAAATTTTCCGGATTATGCATACCATCAAAGGGTCATCTGCCATGATGGAATTCGGTTCCCTTTCTATAATCGCACATCATATCGAGGATTTATTCTTCTATATCCGTGACAAAGGGATTGAATCCCTGAACCAGGAACATAAAAAAGAGCTGTTCAACCTTATGTTCCGGTCAGAGGACTTTCTGAGAAGTGAAGTGGAAAAGGTGGAGCAGGGCGCTCCCCTGTCAGATAATCTGGATTCCTTTGCCCTGGAAATTAACGGTTTCCTAAAGAAAATCAGCAGCCCGGAAGGCAGCGCCCCAGACCCCTGCGGCTCTAAAAACGGGGCGGACAAGGCAGATAACAGGTCCCTTCCTTCGGACCCTGAGGCAGTGTGCTGTCTCCACATTTTCCTGGAAGAGGGAGTGGGCATGGAAAACCTCCGCGCCTATATGATAGCCAATTCCTTAAAAGAATGTGAACTGGATTTCAACTATTATCCCGCGGACATGGAAAGCAACCCGGATTCCTGCCAGACCATTGTTGAAAACGGATTCTTCCTGACCTTCAGCAACCGGGAGACTGCTGCCCAGGCCGAGGATATCATCAAATCACAGAACCATATCCGCTCCTATGAACTGCTGGATATGTCTGTTTCCCCTGATACGGAACCAAAACAGGACGCGCCCGACCAGGGGCAGGATAATAAAAAGGCGGCGTCCCCGTCCGCTCCCGCCCAGACACCGGGTTCCTTTGCCCAGGGCAGCACACCGCAGCCAAACTACGCGCCTGTGAAGCAGAACCTGATCAGTGTGAACCTGATGAAGCTGGACAGCCTGATGGATATTGTGGGAGAGATTGTCATAACTGAATCCATGGTCACCTCCTCCCCTGAACTGAAGCTTCTTCCCAGGGACAGCTTTGACAACTTCATGAAATCCGGACGGCAGCTGCGCAAGCTTACGGACGATCTGCAGGATATTGCCATGTCCCTGCGCATGGTCCCCATATCAGGCGTGTTCCAGAAAATGAACCGGATTGTCCGGGACATGAACCAGAAGCTGGGCAAGGATGTGCGCCTTAAAATCATCGGCGAGGACACGGAAGTGGATAAAACCATTGTGGACAGTATCCAGGACCCCATCATGCACATTGTCCGCAACAGTATGGACCACGGCATAGAAGAAACAAAAGAAGAGCGTATTGCCGCGGGCAAGGACCCCCAGGGTGAGATTATCCTGTCAGCCTCCCATACCAGCAGCGAGGTGGTCATCTCCGTGTCAGACGACGGATACGGCATGGACCCCCACAAGCTCTTAGCCAAGGCCAAGGAAAAGGGACTGCTGACCAAACCGGAAAGCGAATATACCCGGAAGGAAGCCTTAAGCCTTATTATGGTTCCCGGCTTTTCCACCAACCAGGCTGTGACGGAATACTCGGGCCGCGGCGTGGGCATGGACGTGGTTAAGAAAAATGTGGAATCCGTGGGCGGCACTGTCTCCATCGCAAGCGAGGACGGAGCCGGCACCACAATGACCATGAAGATTCCTCTTACCCTTGCCATTGTGGACGGGATGAAGGTAACGGTGGGAAATTCCATTTTCACCATTCCCATATCCAATATCCGCCAGTCCTTCAAGGTAAAAGACAATCAGATCATCCTTGATGAATACGGCAATGAGATGGTGGAGCGAATGGGCAGCTTTTACCCCATTATCCGGCTCCATAACTTCTACCGTCTGGATACAAAGGTCACTTCCGTGGACGACGGCATCCTTCTCTGGGTGGAGGCCAGCGACCGCTCCTACTGTCTGTTCGTGGATGACCTGATCGGCGAACAGCAGGTGGTTGTCAAACCGCTGCCCACATACTTAAACAGCTTTGAACTTAAAAATTACGGCATAACCGGATGCACCATCCTGGGGGACGGAAATATCAGCATTATACTTGATATACTCAGCCTGCATGCTGCTGCCATTGAAAATATATAACACGCGGAGGGATGAATGATGTCAGAACAAATCGAAATCCAGAATGGACAGGAACCGGAAAACGAGGATATGAACAATTCAGTGGAGCGCTGCCTTACCTTTGAGTCAGGAGGGCTTGTCCTGTTCCTCAGTACAAAATATGTAATTGAAATCATAAACGCCTATGCCATCACCCCCCTTCCGTTGGTCCCATCCTTCATTAAGGGAATCATAAACCTCAGGGGACAGATCCTTCCGGTGGTGGACATCCGTCTGTGCATGGGCAAGCCGGAGGTGGAATACACCAACAAGACATGTATTGTTGTGCTCAACGTTGATTCCATTTCCCTGGGTATTGTAGTGGATTCGGTCCGCCAGGTCATGGACATCAATTTCCAGGACGTACGGCCTATTCCTGTTAAGCGTCAGCAGAAGTTGCTGGACGGCATGGTAAACATAGAAGACGGCGGTGTGCTGATGTCCTTTGACTGCCACGCCCTTGCCAACTACCAGTATTAACTGCCAGGATATCCCACAGGAGTCACGATATGCTAACTTTAACAGATGAAGATTTTCACAGGCTTTACACCTATATCAAAAAAAATTACGGCATTGACCTTGGAAAAAAGAGGCAGCTCATCGTGAGCCGCCTCTCAAACATGCTTACGGCCAATGGCTACACCAGCTTCAAGCCTTATGTGGATGAGATTATTTCCGGTCAGAACCGGGATATGGTAACCAGCATGCTCAATAAGCTGACCACCAATTATACATACTTCATGCGGGAAGAGGCTCATTTTAATTATCTGAAGGATACGGTCCTTCCCAACCTGGCCAGGGCCCATGAGCGGGACCGTGTGCTCTCCATCTGGAGCGCGGGCTGCTCCTCCGGCGAGGAACCTTACACAATCTCCATGTATCTCAAGGAATTTTTCGGTTCCCAGGCCTCATGCTGGGATACCCGGGTCCTGGCCACCGACATATCCCAGCAGATACTGAACACAGCCCAGAATCCCACCTACCAGGAGGAAAGCCTGGGCCGTGTGCCGGAATCCTGGAAACAGAAGTACTTTGTCAAAACCGGCGGCGGCTCCTACTGCATTGCGCCTGCCATCAAACAGAACGTCATATTCAGGACCTTTAACCTGATGGAGCCCATCCGTTTCAGGAGGCCCTTTGACCTGATTTTCTGCCGGAATGTGATGATATATTTTGACCAGCCCACAAAGGTGGACCTGGTACGGCGTTTTTACAACGCAACCGTACCGGGCGGTTATCTTTTTATCGGGCACTCAGAAAGCCTTAACAAGACAGAATGCCCTTACCATTACCTGATGCCTGCCATTTACCGCAAGGTACGGTAATGGTTATTTACACTGATTTACCAGAAAGAAGGATATGATATGGAACGTAAAATCCGGCTGATGATCATTGATGATTCAGCAGTATACAGAAATTGGCTGATTACCCAGCTCTCAAAGGATGAACATCTTGAAATCATAGGATATGCAACAGACGCCTTTGATGCGAGAAAGAAAATACCCGCCCTTAAGCCTGACGTCCTGACCTTGGATATTGAAATGCCGGGGATGTCAGGTCTTGATTTTTTAAAAGAACTGCTGCCCAGGCATCCTCTCCCTGTCATATTGGTATCCTCCCTCAACATAAAAGTGTTTGACGCCCTGGCTGCCGGGGCGGTGGACTTTGTGAGGAAACCGGATATGAACAGCCATATGAGTAAGGATGCTTTCCTGTCCATGCTTATTTCCAAACTGATTGTGGCTTCCCAGTCCAAAATCCGCGTCCCCGCATCCCAGGCAGCGCCGGTCACCTCCGCCCGCCGTATATCCGGTAAGGTAATATCTCAGTTTAAACCGGAATCAGATAATGGGACCGTCATAGCCATCGGCGCGTCAACAGGAGGCACCGAGGCAATCCTGGAGGTCTTAAAACAGTTTCCCGTCAACATGCCGGGCATTGTCATAACCCAGCACATGCCTGCCGGATTCACAGCCATGTACGCGGAGCGGCTGAACCGGCTGTGTAAACTTGAGGTCCGGGAAGCCAGGGGCGGGGACAGGCTGCGCCCCGGACTGGCCCTTCTGGCGCCGGGAGGCCAGCAGATGCGCCTGGTACGTATGGGGGCTGGTTATGCGGTCCAGTGCAGCCCCGGCGAAAAAGTAAACGGCCACTGTCCTTCCGTGGACGTGCTGTTTGATTCCGTGGCCCACACGGTCAGGGAAAAGGCCATCGGCATCCTTCTGACCGGCATGGGGGCAGACGGGGCGGCCGGGCTTCTGCGCATGCGCAAAGACGGGGCCTATACCATCGGCCAGGACCGTGAGACCTGTGTCGTATACGGTATGCCCATGGAAGCCTATAAAATCGGGGCTGTCTGTGTCCAGTCCCCCCTGCAGTCCATCCCGCAGGCAGTTGTAAACCGGCTCTCCAAGTCCTGATACGGACCGGAAAAAGGATATGAAGAAAAAGAAAGATGTGAAAAAAAGAAAGCAGCCCCCTTCTTATCCGGCTTTAATCAGAGGGGGCATCCTGATATCGGCCTTGATTATGACGGCCAGCCTTTCCTTTTACATGGGCCCCTCTGTCCTGGAAAAGGCGGACCGTTTATACCGCAGCATGTCCGGCCGGACATCTGAGCCTGCGCCTGATTCCTTTCTTTCCGGCGCCGCAGGTCCCATCCAGGAAGCCGGTGCCGGCGGACCGGAACAAGAACCGCAGCAGGACCAGGGAGCGCCTGGAGCGGACTCCCCGTCTGTCCCCTACTTGGAAGTGTCACAGGAACTTGGACGCCTGGATGACCTGACCCTTGATAAGGAACCGGAACAGGTTGGGGCCTCCTACGCCGTCATGCTCAACACTGCCATGGGACCCATGCTTTATTACAACCAGGCTGACCAAAGATGGGGCGACTATCTGTACGGAGGACAGGACCCCATGAAGAAATATGGCTGCGGTCCCACTGCCGTTGCCATGATAATCAACAGCTTTTCAACCACCTCCGCCACTCCTGTGTCCGCTGCGGACTGGGCTGCCGCCAATGGCTGCTACGCTCCCCAGGGAGGTTCCTACCATAACCTGATACAGGATTCCCTGTCAGCCCACGGAATCCAGGTAGAGAGCGTAAAACAAAGGACGGCCGGGAATGCGGCATCACTGCTGGACAGCGGACATATCCTGATTGCCCTCATGGGAAAGGGCGCCCTTACGGAAAACGGACATTTTATCCTGATTACAGAGTATCTGGACAACGGGAATGTCCATATCGCAGACCCCAACAGTTATGAGAACAGCACAAAAGAATGGGAACTGGGCCAGCTTATGGCGGAGCTGAAACAAAGCCATGACAACGGGGCGCCGCTGTGGGCGGTTGGGCCGGAGAAGGTAGGGGAGGCGGCGGAAGGGGCGGCGGATAATGGATGATTTCATGCGTTTTGGCAATGATATGGAAAACAGATAGCCGGCGCCTTTCTAAGGCTGCCGGCCTCTCTGTTCCATGGATTGGTCAAAGCACTGCAGTTCCTCCTGGGAACAAGTGCCCCTGACCACCTTCACCAGATTCCCGTAATCCGCCTTCATGGCAGCCCGCAGGATGAAGATACGGTCCTTTAAGCGGTTCATGTCATAGAGGGTTCCAAGGAACATGGCCACTTCCGCGGCATCGGCGGCCTTAGCGGCTTTGGCTGCCTTGGCTGCATTAGCTGCCTTGGCTGCATCCCTTTCTTCATCCCATTTAAAGGCGCAAAGCATCATGACCAGGGTTGACATAAGATAACGGTCCGCCTTCAATAGGGCGGTACAGCATTTCACGCATTGATCCAGGTCCCCGTTCTGATAATGGCACATGGCAAGAAGTTCCCAGGTTCCCTGGAGATTGCCGGTGAGAAGCTCCCCTCTGTTAACGCTCCCATGCTTATCCAGGATCTGCAGTGCCCTGGCCAGGTGATATGCGCCTTTTTTGAAATCCTGCTTTGCCACATAGAATTTTCCTGCAACATAATCATAATCACATTCTTTCGGAATCAGCCGGATTGCCTTGTCATAAATTTCCATCATGGCCTGCTCATCATTCTTTTTATATAAAATCGTCATGAGCTTCCAGAAGGTAACCGCGCTTCTCACGTCGTACTCATCAATATGTGCCGGCATCCGGTCAATGGATTTCCTGTACCACTCCTCTGCCCTCTCGTTATTATCCCTGATTGAATAATAGGCATCTCCCAAATACCCCATCATATCATAATCGTCCGGGTGTTCTTCTAATTCCATAAGAATCAGCCTGGCATTGCGTTCCCCCTTCTGCTTATCCTCACTGGAACTAAGATCATACCCGCTGTGGAAGATGGCTAATTCATTGCTGGCATCCACGGTGCATTCAACAATACTGCCTCCGTTCAGTTCCAGTTCCTCATGAATCCTTTTTTTATACCGCAGGCCTTCCATCCGCTTAAAGATACGGGTCTGTACGCCGCCTGCAAAGATTTTCTCATCCCGGCTCACATGCATCCAGGATGTGAGCATGACATAATACCGTGTCCTTGCCAGTTTGTTTAGCAGCGGCATCAGCTTTTCTGCCTCTTCCGGAGGAAAATACTCATCTGCATCCAAAAAGGCAATCCATTCCCCGGACGCCTTGCTGATTGCATAATTCTTAGCAGCCGCAAAGTCGTCAATCCACTCAAAATCATACACCTTTGCCCCCATGGCCCGGGCAAGCTCAACGGTCCGGTCCGTGCTGCCCGTATCCACCACAATCTGCTCATACACAATGTCCTTTCCCCAGGACAATGCCCGCTCAATGTTTGTTTCCTCATTCTTGACAATCATGCATTGTGATAGCCGCACATCTGTGCATCCCATCTTACGTTCCTCCCTCTCTATGCGTTTATTTCTTCAGGACCGGCAGATATGACGCCGGGCCATGCTGAACGGATGTATGACAGCTCCTCCGCTGTAAACCGCCTTTTTATATATACCTCAAGCTCCGGCCATCCCAGTTTAGAGCACGCTTTCAGGACAAACAGCCTGTCTTTCATCGAATGGAGACTATACAGCTGTTCCAGTATACCCATGGCTTTTTCAGGAGCCACGGACGGGCGTAAACCATTTCCCCTGAATGCCTCCAACAGAAGGTACAATGCCTCCATGGAATAGGGAGCAGACTTGAGTACGGCGATACACAGGCTGACCGCCCGTTCATCCTTTCCGGTCTTCCGGCAGCAAAGAGCCAGGTTTTCATATGTTTCCCGTAAATGGCTGCCTATGAGCATGGCCCGGTTATTGCTTCCATATCTTTGAAGCTTGTCCAGCGCCCGTTCCAGGTACAATACTCCTTCCGCATAATCCCTGTCCGCTGCAAGATATGTCCCAATTAAATAATCAAAGTCAGCTTCCTTGGGAAGAAGTCCCGCAGCCTTCCCATAAATAAGCTTCATCTCATCTATGCCATTCCCATTCTCCTCCATAATCTGCAGAAGATATGTAAAAGTAGCCGCGCTTCTCTGGTCCCTTTCGTCCAGAACGGAAGGCATGAATGCAATGGACTCCCTGTACCAGGACTCCGCCTTATCCAAATCCCCGGCCGCATAATATTCATCTCCCAGATACCCCATCATCTCACAGTCTCCGGGATGGTCCTCCAGCTCCTTAAGGATCAGGTTCAGGTTCCTTCCATTTACCTTTTTTTCCTCCCACGCCGCCCCTCTGTAACCGCTGTGCAGAATGGAAAGCTCCCCTGTGGCATCAGCAATATGCATGGGGGTTCCGTCCATCCGTCCAAGCTGTTCATGGATTCTCCTCCGGTAGCCCAGATTAGCCCGGTTGCGGAAGATGCGGATCTGGGTTCCTGCGGCGCTGACACTGCCCTCTTCATCCAGCTGCATCCATCCGGCCGCTATCCCCTCTGCCTTGGTAGATTCCAGCTGTCTTAAAATCCCCGGAAGCTTTTCCCCGTCTCCCGGAGCAAATGTCTCGTCCGCGTCCAGGAATGCAATCCACTCCCCCCGGGCCTTGCTGATTGCATAGTTCTTAGCCGCGGAAAAGTCATCGGTCCAGGTGTAATGATAAACCTTGGCGCCCATGGATTCTGCAATCTGAACCGTACGGTCCCTGCTTCCTGTGTCCACCACAATCTGCTCCCAGACAATCCCTTTTCCCCATGAAAGGGCTTTCCTAATATTCTCTTCTTCATCTTTTACAATCATGCACTGGGAAATGCGCACCTCTCCCTGTCTCTCCAAAATAATGCCTCCATGCCTTCTGTCTGTAAAGGAAAAAGCCATTTCTCAGCTTCTTGCTTTTGAAATGGCTTTTTCTTAAGGCGGTCCCGCCTGAAAGGGCGGAACCAGTACCAATTGCTGTTAAAGAATTACTGTAACAGGCTCAATACGCCCTGAGGAGCTGCGTTTGCCTGGGAAAGCATGGACTGGGCAGCCTGCAGAAGGATATTGTTCTTGGTGTAGTTTGTAATCTCATCAGCCATGTCTGTATCGCGGATACGGCTCTCAGCTGCTGTGATGTTCTCAGAAGTAACTTCCAGGTTGCTGATGGTGTGCTCCAGACGGTTCTGGGCAGCACCCAGTTTAGCACGGTAGGAAGATACGGTGTCGATAGCTGATTTGATGGCTGTGATGGCTCTGTTGGCGTAGGTTGTGGTGGTGGTACCAACATACAGGATGTGGCCCGTACCCATGGTACCACTGGCCATTCCGCTGTAGGAAGACCTGGTAGCATTAAATATACCAGAAACCGTCATGGACTGTCCGCTGACCAGAATTGTTTCACCGGCTGTCGGACCGATCTGGAAGGTCATCTTGTGGGTACTGCCAGGTCTGTCAGCGCTGATCGCGCCTCCAACTGCACTCGGATTTGCGCCATAACCATTCTTGCTCTCCAGCGGCTTAATACCGTTGAAGTCCGTGTTGTTGGCAACACGGTCAATCTCTGCAATCAGCTCGTTCATCTCGGACTGGATGTTGCCGCGGGCAACAGAGTTGTATGTACCGTTTGCTGCCTGGGTTGCCAGGGTTGTCATACGCTGAAGCATGGAGTGAACCTCTGTCAGGGCGCCTTCTGCTGTCTGAATCAGACCGATGGCATCGTTGGCATTGGCTGCTGCCTGGTTCAAGCCGTTAATCTGGGATCTCATGCTCTCAGAAATAGCAAGTCCTGCAGCGTTGTCGCCTGCACGGTTAATCTTGTAACCGGATGACAATTTCTCCAGGTTCTTGTTCAATGCGCTCTGGTTGGTACCTAAGTTTCTGTAAGAATTGATTGCCGCTATATTATGCTGAATTACCATAAATATTTCCTCCTTGATTTTAAATATATCCGGCAGGAACCTCCCTGTCCCCGCCCATACGTCCATAAGGGCCCTTTATGTAACGTATCTGCAAAGCTCTGTTTATATTAAGCTGCCTTACATTCTGAATATCGTCAAATTCCAAATATATATAAGGGTTTCTATGATTTTTCTTTCAAAACTTCCTGCTGTAAATCCAGATTAATCCCTGCAGCCTGATTTATCCCTGGAGCAGCTGAATCACCAGGTCCGGCAGGCTGTTGGCATGGACCATCATGGAATTGGAGGACTGGAGTATGATATTCTCCGTGGTATAGGCTGTAATCTGCTCCGCCATGTCGGTGTCCCGGATACGGCTCTCAGCCACAGTCATATTTTCCTTTGTCACCCCAAGGTTGCTGCTGGTATGTTCCAGATGGTTTAAGGACGCGCCAAAGGATGCCCTCACATCTGCCACCGCCTCAATGGCGTCCTCAATGGTATCCACTGCCTGGTTGGCGTTATCCACCGTGGTGAAATCCATATCCTTTAAAAGAAGCTCCCTGCTTCCCATATAATACCGTTCCACATCCAGGGTCTCGGCTTCGGAGTGCCCTATCTGGAGGGTTATTTCGCCTTCCTTTTCCGGGGGTACATATCCGGGGGGCAGGTTTCCGGGATACTCCTTAAACAAAGGAATACCGTCAAAATCCGTGGTCTGGCTGATCCGGTCAATCTCGTCCAGCAGCTGCAGCCGCTCCGACTCGATATTTTCCCTGGCCACGGAGCTATAGGTCCCGTTGGCGGACTGCACGGCCAGCGTCTTCATCCGCTGGAGCATGGAGTGGATTTCCGTCAGGGCGCCTTCCCCTGTATTGGTCATGCTTACGCCGTCATTTACATTGCGCATGGCCTGGTCAAGCCCCCTGATCTGGCTGCGCATCAGTTCAGAAATGGCCAATCCGGCCGCATCGTCCCCGGCCCGGTTAATCCGGAATCCGGAGGATAGTTTTTCTAAGGATTTATCCAGTTTGCCCTTAATGATTTTCTGATTTCTGGATGAATTCACGGATGCTATGTTGTTCTGTATCTGCACCTGTCCATTCCACCTTTCCGTATCTATTTCGGCATATATCTTAGTATCTATAGAGAATCACCGATATGCTTCATCATTTCCTTTACTTTGTTTATCGGCGTTTCTTCCCGGTTTATAAGAAGAAATTGATGGTTTGGACAAAAAACCATACCGGATGCATCACCGGCTCATTTTCACAGACATTTCCTTAAGCTGCCTTGCAGCCGGTTCAAATCCTGCAAGGGCTGACTGTCTGTAATACTCCGCTGCCTTTTCCCCGTTACCCGATACCTCATACCAAAGCCCCAGATTATAGGCCGCCTTAAAGGAACCCGTGCCAACCACTCCTCCCTGTTCCGGGTGTTCCCCTATCCTCAGGCACTCCAGATAGCTGTTTTCTATTTCAGGCAGCAGATGCCGGTATTGTCCCACATCCGACAGCACCAGCTTCATATAAAAAAGACCGCATAAAAAACAAAAATCAGCCCGTTTTCCCAGTACCGGCTTCTCCCGCCCGATAATGTCCCCTGCCTCATGAAGACAGGCCGGGCCGTCCAGGTCCAGCAGGGTATAAAGGTATAAAAGGATGCCCTCGGTCCGGTATCCTGCCTGTCCGGGCACCTTTTCATAAAAACAGCGGAACCAGTCAAGGCTGTCCTTCAGCCGTTTCATATTCCGCAGGGTGGCTGCCATCTGGAACCTGTAATACGGGTCCTGGGGGTACATACGGGCCGCTTTCTCAAGGTAGGGCAGGTTCCTCTCCCCTTTATCACCGCTGAGATACCCGTCGTGGTCCGCCTCCAGCAGAAGGGGATAACACTCAATCCCTGTGTCCGGCTGTTCATGGATGATTCCCCCATACCTTATGCCCCGGGGAAGAAGCCTTGGAATCAGGGATGTGCTGACACTGATTCCGTCACCGTCATGGTAGGAATCATATCTTGTAATGGCTCCCATCCACGCCTGTCCGTATGCATCCCGCAGCCTGGATATGCGTTCCTCCAGACCTTTCCTGGTATAAGGACGCAGGGTTTCATCCGCGTCCAGGACCAGGTTCCAGTCCCCGTCCGAATGGTCCAGGGCAAAGTTGCGGGCAGCGGAAAAATCATCGGTCCACTCATATTCCAGGACCAGGGCCCCTGCGTTTCGTGCAATTTCCTTTGTCCTGTCCGCGGAACCGGTGTCGGCTATAATTATATCATCCACAAGATGTTCTGCGCTTTTCAGGCAGCGCTCTAAGGACCGCTCCTCGTTCCTGACAATCATCACCAGGTTTATCTTCATGTAATGCCCTTTCTCTTATCAAGAAGCCTTTTATATACAAAGGATCGTATGGCTGCCTCGGCCCCGTCCGTCAGCCTTAAAAATTTACAGCCATATCCGTATCTTCCGCCTTCCGCGCGTTTGGCCCACAGGATAAGCACATGGAACCTGCGCTCCAGGGTGCGGAAACAATAGGAGAAGGATATGGCATCCCCCCTCTTAAGGGGCTGGACCGTGGTCATATACAGCCCTCCCGCACTGAGATTGCGGATGGTTCCGTAAAAATGTCTGCCATTGCCCAGCTCAAACTCCACCTCCAGATAAACCTTGGCCCGTATATCCCGCTGGCGCTGGACCACATTCTTCACATCCAGGATACGGCAGTCAGCCGTCCACGGTTCCCCTGTTTCCAGATACGCGGGATTCCTCCGTATGGTGACCTCGCACTTGGCCACGATCAGGCCGCACTGGTCGTCGTAAAAATCCACCCTGGCCTGAAACCGGGAATCCTGAAACTTATAATCAGAAAAGAACAGTGTGACACTGTCCTTTGCATGAACGACCCTTGCTTCCGACAGGCGCTGTCCCTTTGGGGTGTAAACCATACACCTGCTGCAATCTTTTAATACCATATTCCTGTTACTCCTCCTGCCCTTATACCAGCACTCCCACTTCCCGGTCCGCATTCATCATCATCTGAATCCGCATCATCTGCACCAGGCTGGAAAAACTTTCCTTGTCCATGACTATATTGTCCCCTTCCTGGCGGATGGACAGGTTATCCATCCATGCAGATGAGGACAGGGGGCTGCTGCCGGTGATATTTCCTCCATACAGGGAACTGAGGGCCAGACTTCCTCCCCCGTCAAGGGAACTGAGGGCCAGGCCTCCTCCCCCGCCAAGGGAACTGAGGGCCAGGCCTCCTCCCCCGCCAAAGGAACTGTTGCCGGACCCCGATGACAGGATACGGCTGCCTGTCCCCATATTCATGGCATAAAGCATGGCAGGGTACTGGCTGCTGTCACTTGAAGCCGTGACGGTCCTGCCTGCCTTCAAACCAGGCTCCCCCATATAAGCCATGACCTTTTTGACATAATTCTGGGTCTCCTTATAGGGAGGGATGCCTCCGTATTTCTGAACGCTTCCCGGTCCTGCGTTGTATGCGGCCAGGGCCAGGCTTACATCCCCGAACCGGTCCAGGTTTTCCTTCAGATACCTGGCGCCGCCCATGATGTTCTGCCTGGCGTCATAGGGGTCCGACACCCCCAGGCTCCTGGCTGTTCCTGGCATTAACTGCATCACCCCCATGGCTCCTGCATGTGATACGGCTCTGGGGTTAAAATCAGATTCCGCCTTTGCCACTGCCCGTATCAGCTTGGACGGCAGGCTGTATCTGGCCGCCGCCTCCTCAAATATGGCATCCATGTCCTGGGCAGCGCCGGAAATCCCATTCTTCAGCACATTCCGGAAGGCATTGTCCCGGGAAGAAACCCGGCTGTCAGCTCCTTCCCCCTGCTGCCTGACGGCCTGAGCCTGGGCAGCCGATGTGATTAAACCCATTTTATCCTGCTCCTTTCATCCTGGGGCGTGTTTCAATATTTATTTCCGCCCCCTGTACACCTTATCTTGAGGCCTTTCCGTCCTGGCCTATGTTCCATCCGTCCACGGTACGGTTTACAGCCATGCTTCCATCGCCGTCCAGATAGTACCAGCTTCCGTTGTCATTGAACCATCCGGTCTTCATACGCCCGTCCGGTTCCAGATAATACCACTTTCCAGGGCTTGGCTGTATCCAGCCCGTTAGCATGTCCCCATTTTCTCCCAGATAATACCAGAAGCCGTCCCCGGGGCTGAGCCAGCCCGTACACATGGCGCCGCCCTGGTCCATGTAGTACCATCTGCCGCCTGTTTGGAGCCAGCCCTTTACCCGGCTGCCGCTGCTGTCAAAGTAGTACCATTTGCCGGAAACAAGCTTCCATGTGTCAGCTGCCTTTGAACCGTCCGGCATCACATAATTATCCCCTTTAAAGGAGCCGCCGTCCCCAGGTCCCTGGCTGCGCTTTTCTTCCTTCTCGTAATCCTCCCAGTCAAACTCCTGGTCTGTGGAGGTCACATACTGGCCTTCCTTCAGATACTTTTTCTCATCCGAGGTAACAGGCACTGCCTTCACTTCATAATAATAGGTTTTGTCCATGTCCGTCATATAGTCGGCCAGATTGACGCTGTTGCTTTCCACGGTTATCCTTTTAACCACCTTATTATCACCGTACAGGGTCAGGGTATAACCCGGCGCGTATTCCACGGACTTCCACACGGCCTTTTTCTTGGATGTACTGCTCCAGCCTGCTTTCTGTGTATCGCCCAGCACCGTGACCGGCCGGTAATCCGCCTTCACCTGAAGGCTGGAATCATCCAGGGCCTTGGCTGACACAAAGTCAGCGCCCGTGACCTTGCATTTGGAGCGGTTCAGGGTGGCGGGAAAGTATTTTCCATCCTCTGCCACTACCGTAACCTCCACCCGGACCTTGCGCCCCGGTTTCCAGCTGTCATAATCCGTGCGGTACTGCACATCCCCAAGGGAGCAGCTTTTGCCGCTGACAGTAACCTCCGGTTCAGGTATCTCCTCCGGCTCCCCGTATACTGTCTTAAAGCTTACGTTCACGCTTTCTATCACACTGGACTGGGCGCCATAGGCACTAAGCCCCAGCCAAATCGACATGGCTGCCCCCAGTCCCAGGGCCGCCTTCAGCATTCTGTTTTTCTTCAATTAAAGCCACCTCCTGCTACTGTGTCCATATTCCATCCTGATTCACATAAAATCCGCTGATGCGGGTATCCCTTGCCATCTCGTATGAACCCGGATGAAAATAATACCAGTTCCCATCTATCTGGCACCAGCCTTCCACCAACTCCCCGTTGGAATCCGCATAAAAGGTCTGGCCGTCCCTTATGATCCATCCGGTGAACATGGCGCCCTGAAGGCTGTTGTCCACCGTGTTCAGATAATACCGTTTTCCATTGAACGAAAGCCAGCCCGTATAAAGGGAGCCGTCATCATTAAAATAGTAATAGTACGGCCCAATCACCTTCCAGCCCGGCCCGGCCATGGAACCCACGGGTTCCCCGGCCTCTTCCTCCGGGCGGAAATAATACCATTGCTGACCGACCCTGGCCCATCCCACAGCCATCTGCCCGTCGGGCTGGAGATAATAATACCGCCCGTCCACATTCTGCCAGCCGGTAAGCATAAGGCCGTCCATGTTAAAATAGTACCACAGGCCATCAATCAGCTCCCAGCCGCCCCTGCCCAGGCTGCCGTCCGGATAACGGTAATTCCAGCCGTCTTCTTCCTTTACCCAGCCAACCGTATCCGCGGTTCCCCGGATTACGGAGCCGTCCTTTTTCTGCTGCCCCTTGCCATCCGATACATACCGGTCCGTAATCTGCAGCTCCCCGGATTCAATCCATTCGCTTTTTTTTCCGTATTTCACCTGTACATCCGTTGACGGTATGGTCCTTACCTTGAAGGTATAATCCCCTTCCTTTGTCATGTACGGGTAAAAATTGTACCTGTTTGACGAGGTTTTGGACACCTTGTGGACAGACTTCCCGTCCCGGAACAGCTGAAGCTCATAATACCCGGAGGTATTCTCCGGCTTGTCCCATCTGGCCTCGCCCAGGTTTTTTTCATTCCAGAAGGCATCCCCCGGAGGGTCGTACTCCCCCTTTACCCCGTTTACCCTGAGGGTCACCACCAGTTTGTCCCCGTCCCGCCTTGCGGACACAAAGGTACCCCCGCTGATTTTAACTTCCGATGACTTATAGCTTGCAAGGAAATAATCCTCCCCCACATCCTCTGGTTCCAATGTGACCTTCATCCTTGGCTCGTCTGCCGACTTAAGCTCCTCCCCGGCCTTGTCCACCCATTCCGCCCCGGATACGTGATACTTGCTGTTGCCTCCGGACACCATCACCTTGCCTTTTTCCGGGGTTCCTGTCCCGACGTCTATGCCGGGCAGGGTGCTTCCGGCCTCCAGCTTGGAATTCACCCGCACGCTCACTGATTTGATGGGCTTGGTGGCTGCCATGGATGTGATGAGGCCCCCCTGCGCAAGGCAGCAGGCCAGTATGACGGCCGCTGTCCTCTTAATCCACCTGTTTGGCATCCGCTGTTCCTCCTTATCTCGTTCCCTTGCTTTCATCCTGTTCCGGGATACCGGACCTTTCCTGTGCCTCCGGAACCCCCTCTGGTACAAATCCCAGGAAATATATGTATATGTCTACCACAGCCTGATATAATTCCTGGGGGATGGCCGCCCCCAGCTTCATCTGGCTTAAGAGCGTGGCAAGGGAATCATCCTCGTATACAGGGACCCCTGCCTCCATGGCGGCTTCCGTGATTTTCTCCGCCATATACCCCATACCGGAAGCCACAATGACAGGCGCCCCGTTTTTCTGGGCGTCATATTTAAGGGCAACGGCTTTCTTTTTCATCAGTTCCTCAAATCCTGACATTGATGGTCCTCTCCTTTTCCCTTATTTCCGGAAATACATCCTCAATCCTCAGGCTGCCTGCTCTTTCCCTTACCAGCATGCGGCCCAGGCCCAGGCCGTTTTTCTTCATGATTCCGGCCACATGTTCCTCTATATCCCCGGACTGGCCTGCAAGGACAGGCGGCACCCCAAGCTGCATGTCCACCACCCTGTCCTTAAATATCATGAGCATTTCAAACCTGCCTAACCCCTGGACGTCAAAGTGGAACAGCATCTTTATCTTCCGGCCCTCATCCCCGGCTTCCCCGCCGGCGTCCGGGTCCGCCCAGATTTCAGACATCACATTCTTTCCCTGGTACTGGAAGGGGAACAGGATATGCAGAAGGGGAAGGTATACGCTTTCATTCAAAAGCATGCCGTTCATGATCTGATAAAACTGCTGGATATTCTCCAGTCCCGCCTCCCCGTTGGCTCCCTTTAACAAAAGGGAGGAGAATGCATCTGCAAAACTGCCCTCTTTTGACGGTCCGTGGGCATCCAGTATGCTGTCCAGGGAAGGCATTGCATTGTCCTTAAAATAAGCTTCCACGCCGCGGCTTCCCGCCACACGATCAAACAGCTGCTGAAGCCGGTCCATGCTTCCGTTCTCATAGCGCACCGCATGGAAGATGAGATGCATGACAGCGTCCCGCACAGCCCCGTAATCATGGGTCCTGGATACGTAATTGGACAGGAAGGGAATCAGCCTGCTGTTAAGGAAGCTTGTATTGGCTGCCGTATCCCCATTGGCCGCCCCCCAGTCCATGCCTCCTATAAGCTGCCGGAAATCATCCCTGAAGGGTCTCATCAGGAGATGGCTTATATCATCTGTCAGGGTACGCATCTGCTGAAGGAAATGGCCTCCGGATGAGTAATCGTTATATGTCTTTAAAAAGGCCAGGACCGCTTCCTTCATATTCCCGGAGGCATCCTGATACAGGATGTTCCTCAGGCCGTCAAAAAAAGGACCTGAAAATTTGGCCTGGGATAGCTGCTGCCCCTTAAGGAAGGAAAGCAGTTCTTCCGGGGAATCCACCCTGACCGAGGAGAGCAGCCTCTCTACCAGCTCCCCTACCTCCGCCTGGTCCCCGAACAGCAGTCCGGCCGTTTCCCTGGAAAAGAGCTGTTCCAAAAGCCTGGGAAGTCCCATGCCCTCCCCCAGTTTTTTGATGAAAGCCCCGTAATTGCTTTCATAGTCAATTATGCTATAGCTTTTTTCCCCTGTGGCATCCCCGCTTTTTCCTTCCTCCTGCCCGTCCGCCCTGACAACACGGGACGGGTCCACCGGATTCTGGATTTTCTGGCTGTTCCCCTGCTCCGCAATCCTCTGGCTGTCTGATATGTTCCGGTTGTCCGGATTCAGGGAAGGACCGGTCACCTGTAAGATATTAGCCATAATACCTCCGTACTGAACTATACTTAGAAAATGAGTCTATATCTTTATATATATCGGCGCAGTCCTCCATAACCATTAGGGTTATTTCTAAAAATTTTATCTCTTTTTTTTCGAAACTGCCTTATCCCCGGTCAAAAAGCGCCGATAAATTACGTATAGCAGCAAAGGGAATCCATCAGAGCACTGAATGAAAGGAGGGTGTCATGAACATCAAATTTTTTACCGGCAGCACGGATTTTCCGGATTACCGGTCCATTACCTCCGCCACCAACACACAAAAGACGTCTGCCGGCAGGGAAGCCGGTGATTACGATAAGATATCACTTAACAAGTCCCCTTATCCTGAGGATGATATGTCCTTTGCCCGTGTACTTGCCAGGGAAGCCGCGGCCAGACTGGAGGCCGGCGTAAGCAGCGAACGGGTACTGAGTTTAAAGCAGCAGGTGGAGTCAGGAACCTATCATCCCGACGCCAGGCGCATAGCCGAGAAATTACTGGGCTACCGTTAATGAAGGAGAATGAACCATGGATAATCAGAACGGCACAACGGATTTGCTGGAGGAATTTGCCGCCTCCATTGAACAGCTGGCCCATACCATTGAGGGCATTGCCAGGCTTGAGGAGGAAAAGGCAGAAACCGCTTCCCTGGGATATCATGACAGGATGGACGGAATCCTTAAGCGTGAGCAGGTATATATATTAAAGCTCAGGGGACTGGAGCAGAAGCGTCTGCGGCTGGCTGAAGCCATGGGCTGGAAAGGGCTTACCTTCCGCCAGATTCTCAGTCAGTCCACCCCAGAGCAGGCCGGCCGCCTCTCCCCCCTGTTCACCGGGCTGGACAGCCAGATTAAGCATCTTCGCGAGGTAAAGGATACCGCGGAGCGGATGATCCAGGTCAGGCTCAGGGAATTTAACATGATCCTCTCCAGCACAACAGGCGGGGGCTGCGATGAGAACGGCGTTCCTGTCAAAGGACCTTCTTCTTTTTTTCACGACCGATACGTATAAGCGGGCACATACCGCCACCACAACAATCCGGAGGATGATACCATATGATACGAGCCACATTTTCCGGCTTTTCCACTGCTTTCTCGGCCCTTCAGGCCAGCCAGAAGCGTCTGGACATAGTCGGACAGAATCTTTCCAATATGAACACGCAGGGATATACCCGGCAGCAGCTTGAGACCTCCAGCCTGAATTACAGCAATCCCATTTCCCGTTATATGAACGGTTCCCAGATTGCAGTGGGCTTTGGTGTGAGCATGGATAAAGTCAGCCAGATCCGGGACCCCTACCTGGATGCCCAGTACAGGGCCCAGATTAACAAGTCCGGTTATTCCGATACCCTTCAGTCAGCCCTGGACACATTGTCCAAGGCCCTGGACGAGAGCAGCATTGACGGAATCCGCACCGCCTTTGACGACGTCCAGTCCACCCTTACCAATTTACAGGATAAGGGCAATGACTCTGTGTATGAAAGCGAACTCCGTTCCCGCATGCAGTCCCTCACCAACCTGCTCAACGACGCGGCCCGCCAGATAGAGGCAGCCGAAAAGGCAGAGCTGAGCAAGCTGGACGGAACAGGCACCAGCGAACAGGGCGCCGTGGATAAAGTCAATGACATCTTGCGCCAGATCGGGAATCTGAACCACCAGATCAAACAGAATCAGGTCCTTGGACAGCAGAGCCTGGAACTGTTGGATGAGCGCAACAGCCTGTTGGATGAGCTGGCCAGCTACATCCCCATCGAGGTGACTTATTTTAAAGATGCGGAGCATGACGGCAAGATGACAGACCCGGTTTCGGGCAATATTGTCGATGCTCCTAAAGAATTATACAACTATGATTCCAAGGGCAATATCATCAGCAGGAAGGAATGGCCCGATGACCTTAAGGTAGAGCTTGTATACAGGGATACCACGGACCCGGAGGGCACCACCCGAAGGCTGACCCTTATCAACGGCACCGAAGGCACCCTGGGCAGCAACTATGGCAAGCTCACCCCCGTGGACAGCGACCCCTCAGACCCCACGGCTGTTTCCATCCAGTTCACCCCTGCCTCTTCCAGCGGCCAGACTGCCAAATCAGCCTCTGCCACCGGTATCCAGCTTGCCTCAGGCTCCATACAGGCCAGCCTGGATATGCTTGGCAAGAAAGGCACCGGGGACCCGGTTGCCCCTGGTTCTTCTGTCCAGGATGACGTAAGGGGCTATCAGTACTATATGAAACGCCTGGATGAGCTGGCCTCCCATTTTGCCAAAATCATGAACGATGCAAATGCGGAAGGCGGTCAGGGAAAGCTGCTCACCAACAGGACCGACCCGGCTGCGGATATCACTGCCCTGACCATCGGCATCAGCAAAGAATGGGTCAATGGAACCGTACAGCTGGGAAAAAAGGACGGCAGTTCCAAGGACACGGTCCTGTCCATGCTGAATAACATGAAAAAGACCCATGCCGAATTGGGGAATAAGTCCTTTGCTGATTATATGAATAATGTATCCACCATACTGGCCAATGACTCCAGCAGCAACATCAACGCCCTGAAAACCAATGTAACGGTTTTGAACAGCATACAGGATTCCAGGGACTCCATATCAGGAGTCAGCCTGGATGAGGAGGCGTCCAATATGATGACCTATCTTTCAGCTTATAATGCTGCTTCACGTCTCATGACGGCTTTGGACGAAGCACTTAACACCCTGATCAGCGGCACCGGCCTTGTGGGAAGATAAACAGAACCTGATGATGGAGGTATAAAACAATATGCGCGTCACTAACTCATCATACTACCGGAATTTCACCAATTCCATCAATGATGTACACGGCAGGCTGAATAAAAGCATGAATAAGGTATCCAGCGGGAAAGCTTACGAAAAAGCGTCCGACAATCCCCTGGCCTACTATGAGGGCAAGAAAATAGACAACCAGTACCAGGACACCTTGAGCAAGCTTGGGCTTATCACCAATGTGAAGAACCGGCTTTATCAGCAGGAGCTGGGGGCCCGTTCCATTCAGAACAGGCTGTCCGAGGCCAAGAAAAAGATTGAGTATGTCCGCTCCGACAGCAATAACAGCGATATGCAGATTGTGCAGACAGTCCGGGACGACCTGCTCCAGAAGCAGCAGTCCATGGTCAATGATTTAAACGCACAGTATCAGAACAATTACATTTTTGGCGGCAGCGACACCACCACTCCGCCCTTCACCCTGAGCGCGGATGGCCGGGAGTTAACATTTTCCCACACGTTTGCAGGGGATGATTACGTCACCACCATGAAGATGACACTTGAGGAATCTGGCGGAACCTATCAATATTCATTCAGCGGCTTTACAGATGATCCACGCAGGCCAATGGATGCAGATGAAACCCTGGACAATATCGTCAAAGCCATGCGCGAGACCGGTTACATGGATGTGGGTTACGGCAATATCTCGGAACCCGATACCCTTTTGGACACCAATACAGGCGGGCTTAACCTTATCACCGGACTTTCCGCCGGCGCCATGAATGCAATGTCGGACAGCCAGGCAAAGGATGAGGTCATAAAAAGGCTGAACAACAGTCCCGTTGCACTGGTGGGCAAGGCTGTCATTGCTTCCGATAACTATATTGGCGGAGGCAGCAGGGAGGATTTCTCCTCCGCCCTGGGGACGGTTATGGATACAATGACCGACACGGAGCATTCGGTCAGCACCGTATACAGCGACCTGGGCAATAAGTATTCCCTTCTGGAATCAACCGAGGAAAAGCTGACCACCATCAAGCTTGCCCTGACTGAGCAGTATAAAGAGAAACTGGGGGCAGACCCCTATGAGGCCATAACCGAGATGTTTTCTTACCAGCAGTCCTATAACGCGGCGCTTCGGGTGGGTTCTAATATGATGTCTTCGTCCTTATTTGATTTTGTGAAATAATTTTCGTAACTGATTTCCTGATTATGTTCCATACCCGGGGAGGAGGTGTCCATGATGGAACAGCTTATAAAAGTCTCTTCCGTTCCCTTCCAGGCCATCCGGTTCACCCAGAACGCGCGCCTGGTTCCGGCGGACAATATGGCATTGGAGCGCCATAAAGCCCTGGTGCGTCATCATGCCTTCCTGTCGCGGTTCCGGGCCGCCTCTGGCTGTGTGGACTATGATTTCCTTAATCAGGTGAACGCTGCCTTTATAAAAGAAACCAAGGCCAGCCAGCCCCCGGCATCCTTTTCAGGACTGCCCCCGGCCGGTGTACCTGCTGCGGGCAGAGACGCGTCCGGTTTGGTGTCCCGGTCAGTCCCGGGAAACCAGTCAGCTCCGCTCCGCCCGCAGCCTGTTTCCGGGGCAGCCCCTGCCTCCCCTGCTTCTTTTAACTCATCCGTATCCGGCAATACGGACCCGCCGGTCCATGCATCTTCTGTCCAGGTTCCGGCAGAAGCCGCTGCCGCTTACATAGTCCAGCGCGGTTCTTTTGAGCTGCGTGTGGCAAAAGGCGAGCTTTCCTATGTGCCGCCCCTTGTCATGACCATTGTCACACAATACCCTGATATACAGTTTGAGTATACCGGGGGTTTTCATTACATTCCTCCCCGCGAGGATTCTTCTGGAACCAATATGAATGTATCAATATAGGAGTCATGAAACTTATGAAAATACAGACTGATTATTTTGGAGAGGTGGAATATGACCAGGAAGACCTGGTTACCATAAGCGGAGGCTTTTTCGGCTTTTCCGATTTGACGTACTATCTTCCCATCTGTCTCAGTGAAGATGAGGGCTCCCTGCTTCTGATGCAGTCCACAGAGCAGCCGGATATTGCCTTTGTGGTCATCAACCCCGCCTTCCTGTCACCAGACTATTCCCCCATACTCTCCCAGGAAGAGCTCGCCTGTCTGGATGTGTCAGACAGTGGGGAGCTCTCTTACTATGCACTATGCGTTATCCGGAATAACTACCTTGAAAACACGGTCAATATGAAATGCCCCCTTGCCATTAACCCCGAAACCCGGAAGGGAAAACAGGTCATACTCGAGAACCCGGACTACGGGTACCGCCATAAGATAAGTTCCTTTCCGGGCATGCTGGAGCCGCCAAATACAGATGACAGGAGTGATGGATATGCTGATACTGCGGAGAAAAAAGAATGAGAGTATCCTCATTGGTGATAACATCCGGGTCACGATTACGGAATGCGCTTCCAACGGGGTGCGCCTTGCCATTGAGGCTCCAAAACAGATTTCCGTTATCCGTGAGGAACTGTTTGAAGCTGAGAAGATGAACAAGGCCTCACTTGCTCCTGAGAGCAGTTCGGTCCGGTCCCTTCAGGCCGCCCTGCGAAGGCATCTTTTCAATAATGAGGCATGATACCTGACATGCTGTACCGGAGGGGGATTTATGGACACAAATGATAAAACCATGAAAAATGAAATCCATCGCCTGCAGGAGCGCATCCTGCTTCTGGAACAGAATGACAAGCTCACAGGCCTGATGCATAATACGGTCTATCTAAAAAAAATAGATGAACTTCTGGCCGAACATCCTGATTGGGAATTCTCACTGATTTACTTCAGCATCAAGAACCTAAAGCTTATGAATATCCAGCAGGGAACCCACTATGGAGACCGTTTTCTCTGCCATATAGCCAGTTACCTGCGGCTTCCGCAGGAAAAGGACGTACCCATTCTGGTATCGCGCGTGTATGCCGACGCATTCTCCGTATTTCTTCCAAGTTCAGAAGAAAAATCCATGACAACGCAGATTTTCCTGGCATATTCTGATTTTTCCAGGACCATGACGCCGCCCTCCATCGGTATACGTCATGTAAAGGGGACAGAAACAGCTGCCCATTCCCTGTTAAACCAGGCCTATATGGCCGCGTCCTCCATTTATGACATAGATGACAGGCATGTGGTGGTATATGGTGATTCTATGTACAAAAATTTCGTACTGGAACAGATTATATTATCCGACTTTAAAACCGCCCTGGAACACCATGATTTCCAGCTTTATTTCCAACCGAAATATAACATTGCCTCCGGCAAGATAATCGGCGCCGAAGCCCTTGTCCGATGGGACCATCCAACAGCCGGATTCATCTCCCCCGGCCAGTTCATACCCATACTGGAACAGTATAACCTGATTCAGGAACTGGACTGCTACATCTGGGAATCCTTGTGCTTCCATCTTCATCAGTGGAACGAAAAAGGATATCCCCCCATTCCGGTCTCGGTAAATGCTTCCAGAATCAGTATCGGGAGCCTGGATGTGGCTGCAATCCTGGAAAGTCTGGTGAAAAAGTACCAACTCTCTCCATCCCAGCTGGAAGTGGAGATAACGGAAAGCGTTTATGCGGAACATCCGGACTCTATAAAAAATACCATTGACCGATTACATCAGGCCGGTTTTGTTGTCCTTATGGACGACTTTGGAAGCGGATACTCTTCCCTCAGCTTTCTGGCCGACACAAATGTGGACGTAATAAAGCTGGATATGCGTTTTCTGAATTGTGACACACCGAAAAGCAACTATATCCTTTCCTCTGTTATCCGCATCAGCTATTGGCTGAACCTGCGCATCATTGCCGAGGGTGTGGAAAACCAGAAGCAGGCAGACACCCTTCTTAAAATCGGCTGTTTCTACGCCCAGGGATTCCTGTTCTGCAAGCCAATTCCCTCCTGTGAATATGAAAAGCTGCTGCCCGGCAATTATTTGGATGTTACGGACATGGGTGCACAGAAGGGGAATCTCAACGGACTTGTATCCACCCTTGACCTGTTCTCCCAGAATATGATTAACGAACAGGTAACGGAACTGCTGTTAGGCGCTGTTGTGGTATTCTGCCTGAAGGGCTCCAGTCTGAGCATATTAAATGTAAATAAAGCCTTCTGCGCCCTGTTCCAGAGCCAGGACGTGCCCTGCCCCGGCGATGACCTGCTATCCATCCTGAAGCTCAGGCATCCGGATGTTTTTCTTTCCGTATGCCGCCGCACGGCAAGGCTGAACCCGTCCGGCGGCCGGACCACATACATCCAGTCAGGAAAGAATCCACACCTCTATAAGACAGAGCTTTATTGTCTGTCCGTAAAACCAGACTCAGCCATCCTCTACGCAAAGATTTCCGATGCATCTGAACTGTACCACAGCCTGAATAACGCCCGCCTTTACAAACAGCGGCTGCAGGTTATCATGGATTCCCCCGGATTCCCGTTCTTTGAACTGGATATAAAATCCCACATTGCCGCGTGTTCATCCCTTGCCTGCAGGCTTCTGGGCTTAACAGCCAGGTCACTGCGCGCGCCGGAAGGATTTCTGGAGCAGGGAATCATATGTGACGATTATAAAGCCGCATTCTGCCGGTTCTTCCTGACGGTTTACATCAAAAAACAGGACAGCTCCTGCAGGCTGGCCATTTGCCTTGCAGACGGCGCCCGTGTCAATGCCCGTCTTTCCGTTTTCACGCTCTGGGACTCAGGTGGGATCCAGACCGCAGTCGGGACATTGGAACTGGAGAAAGACAGGGCTGGAGACAGTTTTCATTCGTAGGTATCCTTATCCTTCACACTCCCTGCCAGCAGGCCCGCCATAAGCCGTACGCCCCGCCGGACCCAGTAAACCGGCAGCAGCACCGGCAATTTTTCCAGGAAAGGATATATGGCGCACATATATCGGAATTCAGGGAAAAGCCAGCGAAGCTTCCTCATGAACGCCGCCCTGTAACCCTCCAGCCGCTCCATGAATATGGCCTGCCTGTCCCTGCGTCTCTCCTTCCCAATATCCTGCTTTATCAGAGAAGCCAGTCGCAGGGCCTGGTGGTCTGTCTCCCGGCTGATTGCGCCCCGGCTCAGGATCCGGTTCTCCAGCACATCATAGACCCCCATGTCCTCGGGACGGCTGTCCTCCAGGATATCCTCCTTTGAACCAAACCACATATAGGAAATATGCAGTATTTTTTCAGCCAGTCCGTCAATCTGGAATTCTTTCAGCCGGTTGGCAATATATTCCCGGTTCATTTCCTCCCGCCACGCCTTGTGATATAAATACAGGTCCAGGACTTCCCTGATTAAAAGTTCATCCTCCGTATAGTGGTAAGCTGCCTGGGCCGCCATGAAAATATAGCGGTTTTCAATGGAAATGGTCCTCACATAATTGGAGGAGTTTCTAATGAAGGCAGTTTCCATCATACGCTGCATGCCCTTACCGTAAGGACGTGTGCGGAAGGGCAGTTTATGGTACAGCTCCACGCAGAAGCCGGAAGCGCGAATCATGCGTTCCCCATATCCCTTGTAAATCCGTTCCGTCTCATATCCCAAATCCACCAGATACCCTTTGGCCAGGGAATAGCTTCCCTCGTCAAGCTTCAGCCTGAGGGGGTTATTGGCCGACATTTCCTGTATCTGGTACAGGAGACGTATCCTGCTTGTGCTCAGGATGATACATGGAACCTCCATCATATCTAAAAGCGTCAGTATCTCCCGCTCCCCATCCTCCGATGTATCGCTGTATGACAGCGACTCCTGATACCGCCCGAAAAACCGTTCCATCCAGCGCTCCGGTACCTTCTCTCCATTTCCAAGTATCCCCAAATATACCACATTGGCAATCTTGTGGTAATCAGCTGTCCGGTACATATGCTCCCAGTCAATCCTGCTGTGTATGGCCTTAAGGTCATCCTGACGCACGATACCGCCTACCAGATTCACAAGAAAACGTCCTTCAAATATTAACCGATCCATATATCTCTCCCATCGCAGTGACATAATCCAAAGAAAGCTGCACATAAAGTATGTACAGCTTTGCTAACACATCCCTTATGCCAGGGTGTTGAACAGCAGGCCAACCGTATAGAAGTTGGTCATGTTGTACGGTCCGCTTCTGGCAAAATTGGATAAATACCGGAAGTTGGCAGAAGATGTTTCCTGCTCCCTTTTGCTGACAACAGCGGCAAGGTCACTGTCCACAATTCTCTGGACCGGGTCGGACAGGGCTGACTCCGCCCGCCTGGCCGCCTTTTCCGCCATTCCAAACTGCCCGCCCAAAAGGGATTTCGTACCTTCCAAATCCGTTTCCAGGGCATTCTTTAAGGTATCTTTGTCTAATTCCAGTTTACCGTCCTTATTGTAGGTAATCCCCACCGCCTTCAGGGTCTTGGCGTCCGCCATCCCCCGTCCAAAGGACGCCAGGTGCGACGCTGCTCCGGTTCCCCTGTCTCCATTGTCTTTCAAAAGACCGGATACCTCATTGTAGCTTTTCACCAGGTCTTCCACCGCAAAAACCACGGTATCCTCATCAATGCCGGTGTAGACCCTGGCCTCTCCTGTTCCTTTCAGCTCCGCCTCAATCCTGCCGTAATCCAGACTGATTTTGTTGGAATCCGAACGCAGGGTCCGGGCACTCCCGTTCCCGGTCACCGTGTACACAGCATCCTGGGCCCGGACAGCAGCATCCTCAATACCGGATGCAGCCCCTGTGGCTCCGCTGACCGTAAAGCCGCCGGCTTCCCCTTCCCTGGCTGATGTAAGCACCAGGGACACCCTTCCGTCCACATTGGACACGGATGCCCTGACGCCTGCGCCGGACTGGGCGTTGATGGTTCCTGCCGCTTCCTGGTACATCTGGTGATAGGTCTTGGCTGTCCCGTTTTCATTGACACTGCTCACGGCCACAGATATGGTACCGCCTTCAGGGCCGGTAATCTCAAATTCCATATCCGCCCCCGGGTCCACCTGTTCCTGGGCATGGTGTGACGCGCTGGCATTCTGCTGCGTCTGGGCCAGGGACTGGACATTCAGGGTGATATCCGTATCCCCTTTCAGCCGGTAGGACGCAGAAGCCACGGCCACAGAGCTGTCCGTGGTGGTTACCTGATAGTCATTCCATACATTTTTACTGCTGCTCTCCGTAAGCTTTAAAGCCGCTGTCTCCAGTCCGGTCAGCTTTGACTGATAGTCCTTCAGGAAATTCTGGATATCCTCATAGGCCGCCTTGGATGATGACGTGGCTGAGGACACCCGCTTAACGGGACTTACGGCCTGATAACCGGAAGAACGTCCGGTACCTGAGAGCCGGATTAGATTGAGCATATTCTGATACTGATAGCTGCTCCCGGATATGCCGTTAACCGTCATGGCAACTCCTCCTTTCCTTATTTATTAGATGCATAGTAGGACCGCCTGCCGCCAATGTGTTGGTTCAGGCGCTGGTCTGCCTCCCGGACCTCTTTTAACAGTGAGGCGGTCTTACTGCGTATCTCAAGAATCTTTCTCTCCTCAAATCCCTTTGGCTCACCTGTCCTTAAGAACTCCTGTGACATCAGCCAGCGGACCTGCCCTGCTTCCTCCGGCCCCTGTTCGGCCATCAGCCATATCTGTTCCCCGGCAGCTTCAATCCTGGCCATCTCGTCGGCCCGCATCTGAAGAATCAGTCCAAGGGATACCTGGTCATTTCTTGAAGCTGACTCCAGCAGTTCGCCTGTAAGCCGTTTCATTTCCTGCATCCCGTTTAAACGTTTCTGCAACAGGAGCATGATTCGTTCCAAATCCAATGCCATATCCTCTCCTACCCCAGGATTCCCCTGTTCTGGACCACATGTGTATCCTTGACCTTCAAGCTGGCCTGGTCAAACGCATCCTTCAGTTCAGAAAGGATGCGTCGGACCCTTCCTATCTCCTCTTTCTCCCGCTCCCGTCCGGCCTTAATCCTGCTGATATCATAAATCAGATATTGATAAATACGCCTTAAGTCCCGGCTGATTGGCTGCTGCATGTCCAATATATCAATCAGATACCGGACAATACGTGAGGTACGCAAAAGGGAATCCTCAAACATCCCGTATTCCTTGTCTTCCAGCGCGTATTCTGCCTTTGACAGGCGCCGGATTGCCTCCTCGTACAGCAGCAGCAGTAATTCCGGACCGCTCATGGAGTATATGCTGTTTTCTTTATACTTCTGGTAACCGTTCATTCCATTCCCTTCCTGACAGATACAACATGCCTTCCATCACGCCTGGAACTGGGCCAGATAGCTGGCCTGGCTATTCATCTGGTTAATCAATGTCTCCATGGTGGTAAACTGGCTGATGTAACGGTCCTGTTCACTGGCAAGCCTTGCATTCAGCGTATCCAGGACACTCTGCATTTCTTTCAGATCCTTATAAATCTGGTTATTCATGATAGAAAGCGGTATCTTTTCAGAACCAGCCTCCTCAATCAGACGGCCGTAGGAGTTTCCGTTCCTGTTGGCATATTTGGTGGCATATGGCGTCAGGGTATCTTCTATGATGCTGGCAAGCCCTTTCTTTATGTCACCGCCTCCGGTAAATACATTCGACACCTTTTCAGGGTCGCTGGTCATGGCTGCCTTGAACTTTGCCTCGTCAAAGGTAATGGTGCCGCCGTCCAGGTAATCATCGGAAATGGTAATCCCCATCTCCTCCAGATCCTTATAGTTGGCGCCGTTAGCCATCAGGTTTGTGAGCACGCCCTGCATGTCCAGGCTCAGGGCCCGCATGGTGGCGTCATTGTAGAGCAGCCCCTGCTTGGCCTTTTTCTCCCAGTTCTCAATGGACTTATCCGACATCTCATCCTTCTGTTCTTCGGTAAGAGGCCCGTAGGATTTATCCGGCCTGGTTGTAACCTGGGTATTGATTTCCTTAATCATCTCATTGTATTCTTCAATGAACTTTTTGACCGTCTCGGTCACCCCATCCACATCGGCTTTGGCGCTGAAGGTGACGGCCTTGGACCGGTCGGAATTCCAAACCCCGCTGGCATCCTGGGTCACATTGCCGAATTCCTGGGACACCGTGACCCTCAGTCCCTCAAGGTCAAAGGTATTGGATGAACTCTCAATCATTGTGCTGATACCGTTGCCGTAGCTTACCAGGACCTGGGCATTTTTTCCCATTTCAAAGTTTCCGTCTGTGTAGTTGCCGGCTGCATCCTTTACGGCCCCGAATATATCCGCAGAGGCCCCTTCCAGCTGAATCTCCCTGCCGCTGCCTGTCTCAGATGATATCAGTACGAACTGGTTGGTGCTGCTAAGGTAGGAAGCCTTGACCCCCACGTCTTTGTTGGTGTTTATCTTATCAATCATACCCTGGATGCTGGTATCAGCCGTGACGCCGCTAATCTTCACACCGTTAATCACCAGGCCATCTGTCTCCAGGGAGTTAAGGAACTGCGCCCGCTTCGCCTCTGCGTCAGGCCCATCTGGTATCAGCTTGTCTATATTATCCCTGATGCTGCCTTCCAGGTTCAGTTTATTGCTGGCTCCCTTCTGTATTCCCAGGACATTCCTGATTTCCGCGTTGTCAGAGGTAACTGTAAGTGTTTGATTCGACGAGGCATTGCTTCCCAGTTCAAAGGAAAGCGGGTCAGTGCCTCCGGCCACTTTAATATTATCCGTACCAAACGCCTGGTTCAGCCTGCCCTGTATGATGTCCTTTAAATCGTTCAGGTCCGCAAACGTATCGCCGCTTTTCACCAATTCTATCTCCTTGGTCTGGCCGCCGAAACTGATTGTAAGCTTTTTCCCGGTAAGATACTGCGTCATGGTCTGTCTGTTTACATACGTGTCGTTTAACTGCTTCTGGTTTTCGTTAAACTCACTGAGGCTGATTCCGTCTGAAACCGTCTTATCTGTTCCGTCCGCATTCTTGGGATTGTATCCCAGGGCGGTGAGGGCGCTTGAACTGGAGTTAATCACCAGGTTGGTGGTCTTTCCTGCCTTGGTCTGCAGCTGCATCTTGCCATCTGCGTATACGAATTCCATCACATCTGAGATAGAATCCTCTCCTGATTTGATACCGGACTGGGACAATGCCTTGTTCAGCTGCATGGCCAGCTTTTCTCCGCCCGTCATGGACTCTCCGTCTACGGTAGTATCCAAGTCTATGGTATAGTCAATCGGCACGGTTATATCCTTGCCGTCCCCATCCTTATCCTTATAGGAGGAAGGGAAGGTAAATATACCCGCCGACTGGTACTGGTCCCCGCTGTATGTCCCGAACCTCAGCTGTCTTCCCTGCAGCAGGGAGCTTTTATACACGGGATTAGTAAGGCTGTCCTGGGTTATACCTGTATGGATGGAGGAAGTGCCTTTGGAAGCAGACTGGAGCGTTGATGAGCTGGCCAGCTGCTTCACCCCTAAAATTGACAAATAGTCCAGCATATTGGAAGACCCTGTAGCCGACACGAACTTGGTGATATCCGAATCCCCCATTGCCGTAATCTGATTCTTGGCAAACATGCTGGGATACTTAAGATTAGTGCCTGATGCAAAGGAAAAATAGTTATCCTGCAAAGCCAGCATCTTATCGCTGACCGCCTGAAATGCCTCCTGCTTCCAGCCAAGGCTTGTCATCTTATTCTTTTGGTTTGTTATCTTAGACTGGGTTCCGGCCGTCATCTGCTCGATAATGGAATCCCGGTCAATTCCGGAACCAAAACCGCCATACCCTCTTAAACTGGTATTTCCAAGGCTGCTTGCTGCTCCTGATACACTTGCCATCTGTATTCTCCTCTCACATCCGCTGCTAAATGATTTTCAATCTCCTGCGTTTCCCCCGGTGCACAGGGAACATGCTGCCGGTAACGCATAGTCCTGCTATCTATAATTTATTTATCGGCGGGTTTTGAAGAAAAATAATAAAAAGTGCCCAAGTTTATCAACCTGTGCACTTTTTTATTTTAAACGCTTCATTCATCATTCTTTACTTGTCATAGGGACCGGAACGGTCGTGTCTTGGGTTTTCTTTTACATCCATGCATGCCTTGATGATTTCCGTGAGGATCCTTACCTTGAATTTGCTTTCATAGAATCCGATGATGGGAGCCGTGGAGCTCTCGTCCACCACAACATACTTTGCAGGGAGCCTGGTGAGGATAAGGGCCATCACATCCGCCTGGCAGCGGCTGCACATACATACGTCATACTGTTTCAGGTATTGCTTCAGGTTCATCCGCTTAAGAATCTGCTCCATCACATTGACCATATGGTAATGATCCAGTTTTCCCTGAATCTCTTCCTCCAGCTGGTCTGTGAGCCGGTCCAGGATCTTATTGGAAATATTGTCATTCCGGCTGGTCTCATCTACCACAATCACAGTCTTATCGCCATTGGCCGTGATCCTTGATACGGGTTCTTTTGGATTGACCGCTTCCTGGGCTGTTTCTTTTGGCGCCCCGCTCTGGACCGTCTCTTTGGGCGCCGCTTCCCGGACCGTCTCTTTGGGCGCCCTACCCTGAGCCGCCTCTTTTGGCGCCCCACCCTGGGCTGCTTCGGTCACCGCGTCCTTTTTCTCCTGTTGGGCCTCTTCCTTTTTTTCATCAGCAGCAGCCTCTTGTTCCGGGGCGCTTCCATTGGTAATCAGGTTCAGTACATGGGATGTCTTATTGGTCTTCCTTGGCACGCTCCATCACCTCCTTTATGTGGATGGCCTCCCCAACTTCCTGGATTAAATCCTGGTAATCCTTTACGGCTGACGACCGCGGATTATAGTCAAATATGCTTTCGCCGTGGGCAGGCGCTTCCGCTATGGCCACCCCGGTACGGATTTTGGTCCTAAACACAACTGTATTAATCTGCAACGCCAGCTGCTGGGCCATTTCCATCACATCCCTGGAAAGAAGGGTCCGCTTATTAAAGCGGGTCAGCAGGATTCCCATGACCTTAAGGCCCGGGTTAAAGCTCTCCCTGACAGACTCTATGGTCTCCTTAAGCTGGGCCAGCCCCACAAGGCTTAAGATGTCGGATGCCAGTGGAATGATCAGGTAGTCGGAAACCGCATAGGCGTTCACTGTCAGAAGGTTAAGGGCCGGCGGTGTGTCGATGATGATGTAATCGTATTGCTCCATCACCGGCGCCAGCGTTTCCTTCAGTATGCATTCCCCTGGACCGGAGGACGTCCGCTCCACCCCGCTGCTGAGGGTGATGTCCGCGGTCAGTATATCGCAGTATTCTGTCCGGCAGATGGCTTCCTGTACCGGAAGCGTGCCCTTTAACGCGTCCAGCACCGTGGGCCCATTGGCCGTCTCCACGCCCAGACAGAAGCCCAGATTTCCCTGGGGGTCCAGGTCCACTCCCAATACCCTCAGTCCTTTTGCCGCAATCCCGGCAGCCAATGCAGCGGAAGTGGTGGTTTTCCCCACTCCGCCCTTCTGATTGGAAACAGTTATGATAGTAGCCAAAGCGTTACCTCCGAATTCAATCTTATTTTATATATGATATTGGTTTTACGGCTGCCACAGAGGCAGCTCTTCCCCGGGACTGCAGTCCACTGCCTGTTTCACCGTCTCCGGGTCCAGGGGAAGCAGCCCTTCCGTCACCGGAGAGCCTGCCTCCTGGCCAGCCTGGGCAAGGGCGAGAGTCCATTCCTCCAAATCACACTTAAGCCCATTCACATAATATAAAGGGTCTCCCCAATCATCATACTCCAGTTCAAAATGCCACAGGCTCTCAAACCGAAAGCCGTTGTCCTCCATCTGGAAGCAGTCCCTCTCACCGCTGTCCTTTGCAATGGTAAGCCACACAGACTGGCTGTCCTGGTTATAGGAAAGATAGGATTTCTCCGGGCCGTCCAGGTCTGCCTCCGAGGCAGGGACCAGTTCTTCCTCCGCAGGATCCCAGACAGCAGTCAGTACCACCCGTCCGGGTGACTGCACCTGGTCCGTCACCACCACATCCCGGTATCCGTCGCCGTTTATGTCCCACAGCATGAAACCAGGGCGCAGGGCGCCCTCCCTTTCTTTATATGCCTTATCCTTCATCTGCCTTTCCAGCTGCTTTTTAACAGCCTTCCGGTAGGTGTCAAAGGACTCCAGGATAAGACCGTCCGGTCCCACATAGTGGTCATCCGGTGTGAACATGTTAAAGCATTTGGCCCCGTCTTCTCCCATATAATACTTGTTTTTATCGCGTTTGTCCGTCACCCATCCCGTCTTCATGCGGCCTTTGGAATCCACATAGTATTCCTTCCCCTGGTCCTCAATCCATTCATCCTCTGCCGGACTGCCGGGGGAATAAAAATACATCCAGTATTTTCCATCCTCCGACTGGTCCCAGGTGCCCTCCTGGGCCCCGTGTGCGCAAAGGGGAACCGCCAGGACAAGAGCCGCAGTAATGAGGACTGCACTGCCTCTAATCAAAATCAACCTTTCCCATCTTCTCAATGGAATCCTCCACACTGTCCACCAGCTCATGGATTGCTTCATACACAGCAGATGATTCGTTGGCCATCCGGCCGATTTCCTCTGCCACCACGCTGAACCCCACTCCGGCCCGGCCCGCGCGCCCTGCTTCAATGGACGCGTTCAGGGACAGCATTTTCTCCATGGTGGCGGTCTGTTCCAGTTCCCTTGTCTTGGTCTTAATCTGTCCCACTGCGTCCTGGACCTTCTGGGATTCCTGGTTAAACACCTGCATTTTTGACTGGTTTATTTTCTGGTAATAGCTGAGGTTAATCCACTGGTTCATGACCGTGGAAAACAGCTCCGCTGACGAACGTATCATTTTCTCAGACCTGACAGGCACCTTGTTCAGGGCCTTCAGGTACTCCTCCTCATCAATTCCAAGCTCCCCGGCAATCCTCCGGAATTTTTCAGGGTCCGGCTTCTGTGGAAGGACCTGTCCGCCAATCACAGCGCCCACCTTCTCCCCGTTAATCATGAGGTCCGCGGCAAAATCCATAAGCCCTGCATGGCAGAAATAGGAACCCTTTCCCTCCCTGTCGCATTTCTCACAGCGCTTAAGGCCTTCGGCATTTCCCCTTGTATATTTCATGCAGAAATCTGTAAAATTGCTTCCCCTGGAAATATACTCCCCCTGGGAATCCACGGCAATGGCGGCCAGCCCCGTTGCATCGGAAAACAGGTCCTGTATCCGCTGGAATTCATTCAAATCCACGATTTTCCTTATATCCATACTGTTTTCATCTTCTTTCCATCAATATGCGCTGTTTTTTGTCCGCCCCGCGGGTCAGGACTGCCTTACATGCTGGGCAACCTTCCTGTCATCCGTCCTGATATGCATTAACAGCTTTCCAACCATCTGGTTCAGACTGTTTAATGCGGTGATGGAAGCGCCCTGGTTCTTTATATCCCTGGCAGTCACGGCCAGTTCACCTTTATACCATTCATGGAACTGCCTGTGGGCAGCATAACCGGGATATGAGGCCTGCACCTGAAGCTTTTCCTCATCCCCAAAATGCTTGGCCACATAGGACACAAGGAAATCCAGGGTGGACTCCACCTGGCTTCGTCCTTTTCCCTGGGAACAGGCGTCCAGCAGGTCGTTCACCGCCTTGAAAAGCTGCCGGTGCTCACTGTCAATCAGGGCGTTGCCTGTTTCCAGGTCCTTTGTCATCTCATATCTCATGTCCTTTTCCTCCTATGCCTTTTTCTGTCCCTGGAATTTTCCCATATCCTGGCCGTACTTCTTAAGCAGTTCGTCCAGAATGGATACAAGATGGCCGATTTCCGGTTTGGCCAGCTGTTCGTCTGCTCCCAGTTCCCTGCCCTTCCTGCGCATCTGCTCGTCAATCAGGGATGAGAAGATGACCACGGGCAGCTTTTTAAGTCTTGGGTCATCCTTAATCAGCTTTGTCAGCCTGTGTCCGTCCATCTCCGGCATCTCAATGTCTGTGATGACCAGGTTCACCTTCTCGTACAGGTCATTGTCATCCCGGATGGATAAAAGGTAATCCCAGGCCTCCTGTCCGTTATTAAAATTCATGATGTTGGTAAATCCGGCCCGCTCCAGGGAATCGTCAATCATACGTCTAAGCAGGATGGAGTCCTCCGCAATCAGGATAGGGGATTCACACAAGGGCCTGTCGCCCATGGCCTCAATCTCCGAGACCTGGATACTGGTCTCCGGCGCTATCTCCGCAACAATTTTCTCAAAATCCAGGATGGTGACCAGCTGGCCCTCACACTGGGCAATGCCGGTAGCAACGCTTTCATCCCCATTGGCAATGGTCTTATCCGGCTTCTGTATGTCCTTCCAGGAAATGCGGCTGATTCCCTCGATTCCCTGTACCCGGAAGGCCACTGTCATTTTGTTGAAATTAGTCACGATGAATAAATCCCTGGCCCCGTTTTCCGGCCGTGTCCCGGACAGGTAGTACGCAAGGTTGATGACGGTGATCAGGGATTCCCTGGGCTTGAAGATTCCCTCCACAGCCGGGTGGGCGTGAGGCATGGGCTTTACCTTCTCACTCATGATGATTTCCCTTACCTTTGCCACGTTAATTCCATAGAACTCCCCCAGGACAGTGAATTTCATGATTTCAATTTCATTTGTCCCGGATTCCAGCAGGATGCCTTCCTTCTCTTTCTGCATAACAAAAACTCCTTTCTATAAATGCTTTTCAGGTTTCCCAAATGTCCGGATTATGACATCCCCGCTTTCCAGCTGCAGCAGCATGGTCCTGGCATATGTACCGCCTGTGTCCTCAGCCACAATCCTCATGTTTTCATCTGTCAGGATTTTCTTTACCATGGCGGCGTTCCTCTGGCCGATATTGCCGAAATCCGCGTTTCCGCTGATTTCAAACATCTTTGCGCCGCCTGCGATTTTAACCGTTGTCCTGGCTTTAACCATTCCAAAGGCCATAAGCTTCCTGATTGTCTCACGGATACCGGAATCCGCGTATTTATAAATATTGGGGTCGGAAACCCCGTTATGGGCCGGCAGCATGATATGGAGCAGGGCGCCCAGCCGCAAAAACGGGTCATAGAATGATATGCCGATGCAGGAACCCAGGGCATATGTGATGATCCTGCCCTCGTCCCTGGTGAACTTCATGTCCCCGATTCCCACCTTAAGTTCCTTTTCTGCCATCTCTAAACACCCAGCTTCCCTAATATATCATTCAGTGAACGGATATCAGGAAGCATCAGCAGCCAGTCTGAAAGCCGTTTTCCTTCCATGACAAAATCTGCATTGAAATACATCAGCTTATCGGTCTCATAACCGTATTCGGCAATGGGCACTGTCAGTATGCCGCCCAGCATGTTTACCGTGGAGCTGGGAACGGACAGATGGATGTTCATGTCCACCAGCTGTGAAAAAGCGTTGATATAAGAGCAGATAATGATGTTTCCCACTTCCTCCAGAGCCGAATAGGCCAATGCATCCATTTCCTCAAAGGATGTATAATTTTTGTCCAGCAGCTTTCCCAAAACCGTGTTGGCAAAATCCATGTTGAAAAGAAACAGCATTAACCCGTCCACATCCCCGTCCATCTTCACCAGTGTGGCCGCCACCACTTCCTCAATGTTGCCGATGCGGTCCACCGCATCCTCATATCCCAGGATACTGACCTGGGGAAGGGTGATGCGTATCTCCTTCTGGAGGAACTTGGAAAGGGCCGTGGCTGCATGGCTGGTGCCGATGCTGCTGATTTCCCTCATTGTGTCCACTTCCTGAAGGTTCAGATCCTCAAAATTCCTGATTTTCATGTGTGCCTCGCTTTCTTCCGTTCAATTTCCCCGCTGTCATTAACCGCGCAGGGTATTAATGGTACCCTCTATCTCATCCGAGGTGGTCACCATGCGCAGGGCATAGGTAAATGCGCGCTGGCACTCAATCAGCCGGACCAGTTCCTTGGCCATGTCCGTGCCGGATACCTCCAGGGCCCCTGATGTGACGGAGGCCTTCTCCAGGAGGATGGGCTGCGCCCCCTGGTCTGTGGGCACGTATTCGTTATTCCCCACACTGGTCAGACGGCTTGGATTGGCAAAGGTGTAGAGGCTGACCCTGGGCTTATCTTCCTCGTCTTCCTCATCCTCCTCGTCCTCAATCTCCTCATCCTCCTCGTCCCCCATTTCTGCCTGGATTTTATCCACATCCGTGACCTCCGCCTTAAGAGGCTCCCGGTTCTGGTCCAGTACCAGCTTGCCTGAGTCTGTCATGAGATAGAATCCATCTTCCCGCTCCGCCCGGTGGAAATGTCCGTCCCGCGTATAACTGACAGCCCCTGTGGCCGGATCCTGCACCATGAAGAACGCATTGGGCTCCAGGATAGCATAATCCATGGGGCTTCCTGTCTGGGTCAGCCCTGACGTGTCAAAGCCGGTATAGGTCCTCTGGACCTTCATGCCCGCCCCTGCCTGCAGCTCTGTCACCGCGCCCTCACTGTCATTAAGGTTATAATTGATCAGCTGTGAAAACACGGTGGTCTTGGGCTTAAAGCCATTGGTGTTCACATTGGCCAGGTTATTGGAAATCACGCTGAGCTTTTCCGTGCAGTTCCCGGCCCCCAGCGCCCCTACGTAAAATGACTGGTTCATATGTATCCTCCTTACAATCTTCCTACATCTGTCACGGATTTGCTCATGATCTGGTCATACATCTTAAGTACCTGGGCCGCGCTTTGAAGGGCCCTCTGGGATGTCATCATGGCGGTCATCTCGTCCACCATATCCACGTTGGACTTCTCCACACTCTTCCAGATAAGCTGGGGCCGTTCCTCCTGGGCCGCCGCAGGCGCCTGGGCCGTGGAGTACAGTCCGTTGTCCTCCTTGTGCAGCTGCTCATAGTCCCCGAAGTCCACAATCCTTATGGTGCCTAACTGCCTGAGCTTGGGCTCCTCCTCTGAATCCGCTTCTGAATCTGTCTGTCTTTCATACACCGTAATGCTGCCCCTGGCATCCACGCTGAAGTTCTCATCATCAATCCGTATGGGCTGGCCGTCTTCCGAAAGCACCCGGCCCGCCTCCGGCAGGGTGAGGTACCCTTCCTCATCCACTGCAAAGGACCCGTTCCTTGTATAGCGCTCCCCGTCCGGTGTCTGTATGCAGAAAAAGCCGCTGCCCCCAATGGCGAAATCATAGATTCCGTCTGTCTGTTCAAAGCTTCCCTGGTCATAGTCCACATAGGTCCTGGACGCGGTCTTTATCTTGGATGTAACGGAAAGAGGCGTGGGGTTTGCCTTGTTATGCCGTCCGGTCCGGTACAGCATTTCTTCCTGGAATGTGCTGGTGACCATGGTATCCCGCTTATAGCCCGATGTCTGGACATTTACCATGTTATTACTGATGACATTCAGATTCCGGCTCTGGGTCAGCATTCCGGATGTAAGATTGTAAAATCCCTGGTACATATGGCGTTTCCTCCTGTTCCTATTCGTAAATATAGGTATTCATGTAAGTCTTGAGTTTCCGGATGGCGCTGCTGTGGATCTGGGAAATACGCGGTTCACTGACATTGAGCACCTGGGCTATCTGTGTCATGTTTAAATCCTCCACATAATAGAGTGAAATCACCATCCGCTCCTTTTCCTTCAGTTTGTTCACCGCCTCTGTCAGGGTCCTGACCGCTTCCTCCCTCATATACGCTGTTTCAGGCTGCAGGTCCGTGTCGTTGCTGGGTATCTGGACCGACTGCCCTTCCTCCTCCCTGTTTGTCACCATGTCCAGCGAAAGCACGTTTACCATGGTGCTCATCCGCTGTAGCCTCTGGCATTTCCGGATGTCCATTTTCAGATGGCCTGCGATTTCGTCATCCGTGGGCGGACGCCCCAACCGGTCCGAAAGCTCTGTCCTGGCGTCCTCAATGGACCTGTGCTGTTTATGGTAATTCCTTGGCATCCAGTCATTCTTGCGGATGATGTCGATGATCATCCCCCTGATGCGCCTGGAAATAAATGTCTCGAATTTGTTATCCCGTTCCGGGTCATACCGCTCGATTCCCTTCATGATGGCAATTGCGCCCTCGTTGATGATATCCTCCATCTGCATGAAATCCGCATACAGGTTATGCATCTGGATTGCAACTGCCTTGGCTATGTAGAGATACCGGAGCGTAAGCTCCTGCTTTACTTCCAGCTGCCTGTCCCTGTCATACATGGCCAGCAGCTCTTCATTTGTCTTTTCCTTCAATCCATCCAACTGCCGCATATCAAATCATCCTTCACTGTCAGCCATCCTGCAGCCCCGGTCCCTCCAACTTCAGGCTGCCGATTGACTGTATCTGGACATTATTTGCCACTTCATTAAATGAAAGCACCCGCACCTTTGGATAAAACTGCTCTATCAGGCGGTAGAAATGTACCCGCATGATCTGGGAAGTCAATATGACCGGATTCTGGGTAAAGCCGCTGAACTTCCTGAGCTGTTCTGCCATCTGCCGTATCAGGCTCTGAAGTATGTCCGGGTTCAGGGCCAGATAATACCCTCCCTCTCCTTTTGTAATGGAGCCCACCATGGTGCGTTCCAGTTCTGAATCAAGGGTAAGCACCTTCATGCTTCCGTCCTCGCAGTACATCCGTGTAATGGTGCGCTTAAGTGCCGTCCTTATGCGTTCCACTATGGTGTCAATGTCTTTTACAGGCAGGCCTGTCTCAGATACAACCTCTATCATTGTCTCAATGATGGTTTCCAGGTCCTTTACCGGAACCCCCTCTTTTAACAGGCTGGTGAGTATACGCTGGAACAGGCCGTAAGGGATAAGTCCGGGAAATGCCTCCTCCACCAGTTCCGGGGCGGTCTTCTTCACATTCTCCACCAGATGGATCACTTCCTGTCTGGTAATCAGTTCAAAGGCATGCTGACGTATGACCTCCGACAGGTGGGTGACCATGACCGACAGCGGGTCAATTACCGTGTACCCGTATACCTCGGCCCGTTCCCTGTCCTCCGGCCGGATCCACCGGCTGGGGATTCCATAGGCCGGCTCCACGGTCTCTATGCCGTCCACTTCCTTTTCAGGATGCTCCGGCTCCAGGGCCAGGTAATAGTCCATAAGGATTTCACCCCTGGCCACCTCCTCGCCTTTTATCCTGATGCAGTACTGGTTGGTGCTTAAGGCGGAACTGTCCCTTAAACGGATGGAGGGGATGACAAATCCCATGTCCTGGGCATACTGCCTGCGGAATATGACAATCCGGCTGATCAGCCTGCCTCCCACGGATTCGTCCGCCAGAGGAATCAGGCTGTATCCGAATTCCATTTCCACCGGCTCCACGCTTAAAAGGTTATATACGTTATTCACATCCTTGTAATACTCATCCTCTGTCACGGGCCTGGCTGCCGCCGCTTCCTCCAGGGCCGCCTGTTCCCCTTCCGCCTCCTGGTACACGGCCGCGCCTAAAAGGGCCGGCTCAGCCTGGATTTTCCTGGAAAGGTAGTATCCGCTGGCTAAAAGCCCCACGGAAACCATTCCCAGCTGGACCACAGGCATGCCCGGAATCATGGTCATGACAGCCATGGCCACGCCGCTGATCATGATGGAATAGGGCTGGGCCATGAACTGCTTGGATATATCCTCGTTCAGGCTTCCCTCGGACACGGCCCTGGTTACGATCATGCCCGTGGCCGTGGATATGAGTAACGCCGGTATCTGGGACACCAGGCCGTCGCCCACGGTTGCGATGGAATAGGTGTTCAGCACATTGCCTATGGAATCCCCGGACTGGACGATTCCGATGATGCTTCCTCCTATCAGGTTCACAGCCGTTGTAATCAGGGACATGACGGCATCGCCTTTGACGATTTTGGTGGCGCCGTCCATTGCGCCGTAGAAATCCGCTTCCCTCTGGATCTTCTGCCTGCGCTCCTTGGCCTGCTGCTCGCTTATGAGTCCGGAGCTTAAGTCGGCGTCAATGGCCATCTGCTTGCCCGGCATGGCGTCCAGGTTGAACCTTGCGGCAACCTCAGCCACACGCTCGGCGCCCTTTGTGATTACAATGAACTGCATCAGTACAATGATGAGGAAGATGATGAAACCCACCACCACATTTCCCCTGAGCACAAAGTCCCCGAAGGCCCTGATGACCTGGCCCGATGACCCCATATTGGTCAGGATGTTCCTGGTTGTGGAAACATTGATTCCCAGCCTGAACAGGGTGGTCACCAGCAGCAGGGACGGGAAAATGGAAAACTCCAGGGGTTCCCGTATGGTCATGGTCGTTACCAGGATCATCATGGAAAGGGACATATTCAATATAATCGCCACATCCACCAGACCGGCCGGCAGCGGTATGATTAACAGCAGTATGATAATCAGTACAAAAAGTACCACCGAATAACTCAGTATCTTCTTCATCCGTAACTCCATCCGATTCGTTTATCTGAACATATCTTCCCTGCGCCCGGTCCGGTAGAGATAGAGGAGGATTTCTGCCACTGCCCCATAAAACTCGGCAGGTATCTCCCGGTCCAGCTCACAGGAGGCGTATAAGGCCCTTGCAAGAGGTTTGTTCTCCGTGATATAAACCCCGTTTTCCTCCCCAACCCTTACAATCCTGAGGGCCAGTTCATCCTGGCCCTTGGCCAGCACCACCGGCGCGCCGTGATGGCTGGGGTCGTATTTAAGGGCCACCGCGTAATGGGTGGGGTTTCTGACAATCACATCTGCCTGGGGAACCTTCTGCATCATCCTGCTGAGGGCCATCTGGCGCTGGATCCTCCGTATCCGTCCCTTAATCTCCGGATTGCCCTCTGTCTGCTTGAATTCATCCTTCACTTCCTGTTTGGTCATCTTAAGGTCCCGCTCATACTCCCAGCGCTGGTAAAGAAAATCAAAGAAGGCCACGATGCCGAAAGCCATGCTGACCTTGACCACCAGGTCAAAGGCCATGTTTAACATATAGGCAGCCGAGACCTGGGGCTGCATGTCAATCATCCTGGCCACCGGCACAAGGTCGCCCTTTATCAGGTTATAGAGCAGGATTAACAGCAGGGTGGTCTTAAACAGGTTCTTCACAAGCTCTATGACATTTTTCAGGGCAAACAGTTTTTTTATGCCTGTAAATGGATTCAGCTTGCCGAATTTTGGTTTTACCACCTGAAAGGACACGTTGAAACGGGTCTGCGCCCCATGGGCCAGGATGCCCAAAACCAGGGCGGCCAGAAGCAGGGGCAGCGCACATTTAAGGAAAGTGACCACGGTCACCGAAAACAGCTGGGAAGACAGAAGTTCCTGGGGATCTCTTCCCACGCCTTCCAGCATCCATTCCATGTACGACCTTATATTCCTGTAAATGTAGGGCATCATGAGCCGTATCATCCAGAATACGCCTAAGAGGAGGATGACCGTGGTTATATCCTTGCTCTGGAATACATTGCCTTCCTTCCTGGCATCATTGCGGCGCTTACTGGTTGGTTTTTCTGTCTTTTCCTGTCCGTTGCTCCCGGCCACTGTCCCTCACTCCCTTTCTGTGCCCTGTTCCGTTCTGCGCCTTGTTCCGCTCTATGCCCCGTTCCTTTCCTGGCCCCGTTACCTTCATCCGCCCCTTTGCGGGCCTTCTGGGAAACGGTGTTCCCTGCGCCTGTCTCAGGCCATCAGCCTGACCATATGGTCCAGCCACTGGAACATATAATCCAGGACACCATATAATTTGTCCGACATGGGCGAAAACAGGAACAGGAGCATCAGCATGCCCACGATGATTTTTACCTGGAAGTTGACCACAAACACATTTATCTGCGGTATGATCCGCATGAGGATGCCCACCGCGGTCTCCGCAACCAGTTCCATTCCCACCACAGGCAGGGCAAACTGAAGCCCCATGACAATGCTCTGCCTGAACATGTCCAGGACAGCCATTGCCAGCCCCGGGCTTATGCGCACCGCCCCAAAGGGAATGAGACGGGCCGAGCCGTAGAATATCTCAAGAAGCCTGAGATGGCCGTCCATTGCAAAAAACAGCAGCATCAGGAAGGCGTAATACATTCCCGACGTAATTGTCATCTGGGTATTGTACTGGGGGTCATATATCTGGGCCATGTTAAGGCCCATCACATAGTCCATTGCGGACGACGCAAAACGCACCACCATGACCGACAGCTCCATTGCAAACCCAAGGGTAAAGCCAACAAACAGCTCCAGCAGCAGCATGACGCCGTACTCCAGCATGGTGGCAGGTTCACGGTACAGACCCGCTCCTCCGGTGGTATAGAGTAACAGGGACAAAAGGAACACGAAGCCTGCCTTTGCAGCGGAGGGCAGGTTGGTCCTTCCGAACATGGGATTTAAGGCAATGGCCCCGCTCATGCGCATGACAATCAGGGAGAATAAGATGAGCATTCCCTGTTAACCTCCCGCTATCATGGCGCACACCTGCCGGGTAAAGTCCTGAAGCATCACAAGCATGGAACTGCCCAGGATTCCCATCATGGCCAGGATGGCCAGAAGCTTCGGGACAAAGGTCATGGTCTGCTCATTAATCTGGGTGGCGGCCTGGAATATGGCAATCAGGACGCCCACGGCCATGCTCACCAGCAGGAAAGGCATGGAAAGTCTCAGGGCCAGCTGGAATGCCTGGTACATGATGTCAAGCACCTGTAAATTACTCATAATTACCTCCTGACTCAGGATTCCTAACGGAAACTCCTGACAATGCTGGAAAACAGCAGTTCCCAGCCATTAACAGTCACAAACAGCAGCAGCTTGAAGGGAAGTGAAACCATGGTGGGCGGAAGCATTACCATACCCATGGACATCAGGGTGGTGGCTACCACGATATCAATCAGCAGGAAGGGGAGGTAGATAAGAAATCCCGCCACAAACCCCCGCTTCAGCTCGCTGGTCATGAAAGCAGGGGTCACCACGGTAAAGGGATAGTCCTCCACACGTTCCTCTGTCTGGGTTCCGGACATTTCCACAAAATGGTCCAGGGTCTCCTTTTCCGTGTTCCTGAGCATGAACTCCTTTATTGGAACCCCCATCCTCTGCACTGCTTCTATCTGGGTTATCTCGCCACGGGTATAGGGTTCATACGCCTCGGCATTGACCCTGCCGATGACCGGACTCATGATATAGAGGGTCAGGAACAGTGAAATCCCTACCAGGACCGTATTGGGAGGGGTCTGCTGGATTCCCATGGCGTTCCTTGTAAATGACAATATGATGATGGTCCTGGTAAAGGAGGTCATCATCACCGCAATGGACGGCAGCAAAGCCACCAGGGTAATCATGAATATCAAATCAAGCGCCGGGACATTGCCTCCGTTCAGGCCGGCAAGAAGATCATTCATCTGTCTCCTCCCTTTCTTCTGGTTCCTTGTATTCCTCTTCCAGCTTTTCCAAAAGCTGGATTCCGGCCTGGCTGACGCCGATAAGGTACATGTGGGACTGCAGCTTCACAAGAAGGATTTGTTTATCAGCACTGATCCGGACCTGTTCCAGAATCTTAAGGTTCCGTCCGGATGTGGCTTTCATGTATGTCTTTCCCATGAGCCGGCTGCACCAGTATGCCAGAAACAGGATGCATCCCACGGTAAGCACTGCGCCTGCCAATGAAAAAAAGCTGTCGTTCATCATAAAATCTCCGGGTTCAGGTCCCTGGCCACAATCTCTGTGATACGGATGCCGAAATTATCTTCCACCACCACGATATCCCCCTTTGCGACACACTGACCGTTTACGAACAGGTCGGCCTGCTCGCCTGCCATCTTGTCCAATACCACCAGGGAACCCTGGGTCAGTTCCAATATGTCCTTAACCAGTTTCTTGGTCCTTCCCACTTCCACAGAAAGTTCCAGCGGGACCTTCATCAGCATTTCCTGGTTGGCCCGCTCCTCTGTCCCTTCCTCCACCCCGGTCTCCATCTGCGGGGAGTTAACCGGATGGATCAGGATGTTGTCCCTTGGGGGCTGCTGCTTTTCCTTGGCCTTCATGTCCTTCATGAATTCCATCATCTGGGCCTGGGACTGCTGCATCTGGTTCAGAAGCTGAAGCATGACCGGGTCCGGGGCGGACTGGTATATCACAGACTGGCCCATGGGCGGGGCATATTGAGGCTGGGCCTGCCCTGCCTGTGTAACATACTGAGGCTGCTCCGGAATCTGTCCGGAAGCCGTCTGCGCCCCGGTCCGGACAGCGCCGTCAGAAGGTTGGGACTGGCTGGGCGTCTGTGGGGGCGCGGCCTGTATCTGCTGCTCTGGTGTTGCCTGCATCTGCTGTGGGGGCGCCGGCTGCATCTCCTGCGTGGGCGCTGGTGGTGTCTGCATCTCCTGCATGGACGCTGGCTGCATCTGCTGCTCTGGCGCGGCCTGCATCTGCTGTGGGGGTGCTGGCTGCATCTCCTGCGTGGGCGCCGGCTGCATCTCCTGCGTGGGCGCCGGCTGCATCTCCTGCTCTGGTGCCGGCTGCGCCTCCTGCATGGATGGTGTCTGCGCCGGCTGCGGTTCCTCCCGCACTTCCCCGTCCTGCTTTTCTGCTTCCGCCTGCTTTTCTGCCTCAGCCTGCTTTCTCGCATCCTCCTCCATCTGGTACTGTTCCGCTTGCTGGAAACTGATTTCAAAGGGCTCCAGCAGGTGTTTTGCCAGCTTGGACGACATGATATTCAGGAATTCACTTTCCAGTTTTCCTTCTATCTCCAGGGAAAAACGGACCACCACCATCTTCACGCCGGAGGTGAAATATTTTTCTTTAAAACCATTCTCACTTTCAATCGGAAAAGAAACAGGCGTAGATATGTTTACGGGATTCCCAAGAAATTCCGAGAGCGCGGTGGCCGAAGAACCCATCATCTGGTTCATGACCTCGCAGATTGCGCTCACATTAATTTCATTCATTTCAAATTCTTCATCTGGTATATCGGCCCCCATGAGCATTCCCACGATAATCCGCACGTCGTTGCGGCGGAACATCATGATATTGCTGCCCTCAAGGCCCTCCGTATAAGCTATCTCCACGCCTACCGCCGGCTCCAGGCTCTTGAACTCAAATTCATCGCTTGTCAGTACCCGTACCACAGGTGTGGTAATGTTCACCTTTGTGCCCAGCATGGTGGAAACCGCTGTGGCGGACGCACCAAGGCTGATATTCATTATTTCGCCTATGGCGTCCAGTTCCATATCATTAAAGTCGCTAACGCCCATTTTTATCTCCTTCTTGTATCATCAGTCTTAACCTGTGCCTTTACTTTCCAATCTCCAGTGCTTTCTGTACCATCAGCTTCATCGCGTTCAGGGCTGTTACATTTGCTTCGTATGACCTGGTGGCCGACATGCTGTCAACTGTCTCTTTCAGTAAATCCACATTGGGCAGGCTGACATATCCATCCGCATCCGCGTCCGGATGGCCGGGGTTGTATACCCTCTTCATCTCCCTGTCATCTTCAACAATGCCGGATACCCTTACGCCCGCGTTCCTGCTGGCAAAGCCCTTTCCCTGGGAGGCGCTTAACAGGGCTTCCTGAAAGGAGCCGGCGCCGTAGCTTTCAAACATCACGTCCTTCCTCCGGTACGGTCCTCCTGCCTCTGTCCTGGTCGTGTCAATATTGGCTATATTTTCAGCAGCGATATCCATCCTTACACGCTGCGCGCTCATGCCGGAGGCGCAGATATCAAATGAGCTTAAAAATGCCATCTTCCTTCCTCCTTATTTGCCTAAAATTGAATTAACGGTCTGGACAATCCTCTCGGCATTAAAGGGCTTTACAATGAAATCCTTAGCGCCTGATTTGATGGCGTCCACAACCATGCTCTCCTGGCCCATGGCCGTGCACATGACAATCTTGGCGGAGGTATCTGATTCCCTGATTTTCTTAAGGGCCTGAAGTCCGTCCATGTTGGGCATGGTAATATCCATGATGACCAGGTCCGGTTTTTCCTCATCATACTTTTTCACGGCTTCCGCCCCATCCTGGGCTTCCACAAAATTGCTGTAGCCCTTCTGTGTCAATGCATTCTTAATCATCATCCTCATAAATGCAGCGTCATCTACCAACATAATCTTTTCCATTGTGCTTTCCCTCACTTTATATTTGTATTTTTACTCATCCAGGATTTCCTTATCCCGCTCTTTCTCCGGCCCGGCATAGATTCTGTCTTCTATACGGATTGCCACATTTTTCTTGTAAACCCCCATCTTTCCGGTAAACCAGGGCTGTCTCCCCACAAATACCTTCAGATGGCTGTCCTTGGGTTTATTGAGGCTGATCACATCGCCCACCTGAAGCTGCGCCAGATCCCGAAGGCCCAGCTCCACGGTTCCCAGCTGCCCGGTTATGGGAAGCGGGGAGAAACGGATATGATCCAGGAGCGCTTCCTTGTTGTCCTCATAGGCAAAGCCCCTGGCTATGTGCTTGCGGCTGTCTATCAGATGGAAAATGAACTCAAGCAGGGTTCCCGGTATACAGAGCTTTATCTTTTCAACCGCCAATCCCGCCACATCCACATTCAGGTGCACAATGGCCACTGTTTCATCCAGCCCCACCTCCTGGACCATGCTGGGATTTTCCTCCACCCTCTGGATCTTAAAGCTGACATTGATGTAATTGGAAAATCCGTCCTTTAAGGCCAGGACAAAATATTCCACTATCCGCCGGTATAAGGCCACCTCCACATCCGAATAGCGGTACTTTTGCTCTACCCTGACAATCTCGTCACCGCCGCCCAGCATATGGTTGATAAGCGTAATCACAAGCCCAGGGGTGACGTGGAGCATAAGCGGGACACTATTCTTGATCTTGTCCTGGATTTCCGCATTTGCCATGGTGATGCTGTCATTCTCATGCAGCGAATTCACAAACTCATAATATCTGCGCTCCTGGACCTCCAGAACCGTAATATCGGTCAGCACCCTGAATATGCCGTTCACCTGGGAAGTCAGTATCCTGGCATAATTCTCAAAGACACTGTTGAGTATTTTCATCTTGTCCTTGGTGAACTTCCTTGGACTGTAAAAATCATATTTGCTGTATTTTGTTTCTTCTGCTTCTGTCTTCTGTTCAACCGCCTGCACCTCTTCTTCAGGCCCGCTGCCCTGCATGGACTTAAGAAGCGCGTCTATCTGACTTTGGGATAATACATCTGCCATTGCTAAAGCCACCTTTACTAAATTTATTCAGCCGCTGTTCCTCCGGTCTCTTTTGCCGTATCCCCGGAAGGAAAACCAGGTTCAGCAGACGCGCTCTCCGGAATGTCCGCCGCAGGAGACATGGTAGTGGACACGCCGTCAGCGCTGGGAGCTGCAGGCGCAAACCCATGACCGGACCCATCCGCATCCTGGCCCTGGCCCGTGACCACGGTCCTGTCCGCATTCACACCGCTGTTGTATTCATCGTAATACCGGTTCATGGAATGAAGGTCCGCGCCCTCGTCAATCATCAGTATCTCCACACGGCGGTTCTTGGTCCGGCCCTCCCGTGTGCTGTTATCCGCAACCGGGCGGAACTGCCCATAGCTTATGTTCACCAGCTTTTCAGGCTTGATGACGCCCTTTTCCTGTATGAATATGCATACCTCCGCGGCGCGCATGGCAGACAGCATGCGGTCCGTCCTGGGATTATTTGGCCTGTCCGGGTCCCCCTGGGCCGTATGCGCCATGATGTTGATCTGCGACACCCCATCCTGGGCAGGGCCTATGACATCACAAAATACATCCAGTGTAGTTTTGCCCTGGTCTGTCAGGATGGAACTGTCACCGTCAAAAAAAGTCTTGTCCTCAAAAACAATGAAGGTATAATCCTCACCTCTGGATACGGTCACACCGTCAATCCCAATCTCATTCATCCGTTCAGCCAGGGTCAGATAGAGCTTGTCAATGTCGACCGGGGTTTCAGTCTCAGGAACATCCAGAGTCCCCTCCATCTCGCTCTCGGCATTACCAACAGGTGAATTAATGGACACCTGTTCCTGCACTTCCTGGGTGGACCGGGGATATATGCTCCGCACAAATACCTCCCACTTCTGCTCATTCAGATTGGACATGGCAAACAGCATGATAAAAAAAGTAAGGAGCAGGGTGACCATGTCCCCATATGTATCCATCCAGTTCCCGCCGCCGTCGGTGGGCCGTTTCCTTTTATTCCTCACTGTCGCCACCTCCGCCCTTGGCGCTGCCGGCTTCTGCCTTTGACAAAAGCTTTCTCTGCTGGGACTGCTTGATGGAGGCCAGAAGATGCTCCCTTAAGTACTTGGGATTCTCTCCTGACTGGATTGCAATGATTCCTTCTATGATGGTGGAACAATATAGTTCCTCCTCGTCCTGGCGTATGCGCAGTTTCTTTGCAATGGGATGGAAAATCAGGTTGGAAAGCACGCTTCCGTAGAAGGTGGTAATCAGGGCCACTGACATATCCTGTCCCAAATTTGTGGCTCCTCCCCCGTCATCCAGATTCAGTCCCTTTAACATATTGATCAGTCCTACCAGGGTCCCTATCATGCCGAAGGCGGGGGCATAGGCCGACGCCTTTTCATACAATCCCGCCACCTCGTCATGGCGGGTCATCATGTTCTCCAGTTCCCGCTCCAGCACAAAACGGACTTTATCCGGGTCATTGGCATCCACAATCATAAGCACGCTCTGCCTGAAAAAAGGATCTTTGATTTCATCCGCCTTTTCTTCCAGGGCCAGAAGGCCGCTCTGACGCGCAATCATGGCCAGATCCACCAGCTGCTCAACAAGTTTCGGAATGTTATATTGTTTCCCCCTGAAAAGGACCATGATATGTTTGGGGATATCCATCAGGATGGACAGGGGATAGCTTGCAACCGTAGCTGCAAGGGTCCCTCCCACAACAATCAGGATACTGGACTTATCCACGAAATTCCCCAATTTGTCGGTTCCGATTCCGTTTACTATCAGGAAAGTGCCAACTACAATTCCAATCAGTGTTGTTATGTCCATGTTACGATGCCTCCTGTGCCCACAGCTTTACTTTGATTTGTCCTCAAAGCTGATACAGTTGTTCAGGAATCCCGCTTCCTGTTTTATGATTGAATCAACCGTATCTTTTACCAGGTAATAATTACCGTTCATCATTTTTATCTTTGTCTCCGGAATCGACTCCATATATTCAATCTGGAATAAATTGAGGTAGAGTATTTCTCCGTTCAGGCGGATGACTTTAATCATATAGCCCCTCTTTCCAAGGCTTTCCCCGGTCCTTTTAAGAACCAGGGAAAGCAGTTGTCTTTTAACGCTTCATATTAACCAGTTCCGATAATATCTCATCACTGACCGTGATGATTTTTGAATTGGCCTGGAACCCCCTCTGGGTTGTGATCATCTCCGAAAACTCCTTTGCCAGGTCTACGTTTGACGCCTCCAGATAACCGCTCATAAGGGAGGAGGTGGCCCCTCCCGGCACAGTGGCTGAGCAGGCGCCTGAGTTGTCGCCTGTGGAAGCCACATAGTAGCTGCCGCCTGCCTTCATAAGGCCTTCCTGGTTCTGGAACGTGGCCACCGCAACCTTGCCGATGGATACCTGACGGTCCTCGGTTACCGTGGCGCCGCCCTTGGTCACCTCCACCGGGATTGTCACCGTAACCTCACCCAGGCTGTTAATCTGTATACTGGAAGTCAGCAGTGATTCCGCGTCATCATCAAACTCCAGGTCCCATGTGGATGTACCGTCCGCCGCGATTGACAGTTTTGCGGCAGTGGGAACCCGCAGGGATACCAGGTTGTCAGTTTCCACATCGGTTGCATCGTCTTTTGTCCGGAAACCGTAGACAAAGTTTTTCCCATCCGTAAGGTGTCCCCGGCTGTCCAGCTGGAACTGACCCACACGGGTATATTCATAACCGGCTCCCTTGATATTGGCCGTGATTTCAGCTGTGTCAGTTCCCGTCATGGAAGTGGACTTGTCCGGAACCGATGCCGTGATGAAAAATCCCTGGGCATTGAGACATGCGTTCAGACCGCCTACCTGGGACGGTGTGCTGGCCGTCATGTCCGTGATGATGGAACCCATCAATGTTCCGTATCCGTACTGGGCGCCGTTGGTTCCTGCCGCCGTTCCCAGCACCCCTCCTGTGGAATTGACCGCGCTCTGGTACATGGCCTCCTTAAAGGTAAAGGTCTGGGCCTTGAATCCAAAAGTGTTTACATTTGCTATGTTATTACCTATAACGTCTAATTTGCTCTGATGCGCCCGCAAACCTGCGACCGCTGAGTCCATTGCTCTTAACATGATTGAATCCTTTCCGCTGTCCCTGCCGGTGCGCTTCGGGCATCCGGCCAGGCACTCTCTCAGTCCTGCCTACATCAGGACAGCACTATCAATATTTGTGAAAACTCTGTCTTTCATATCGTCCTGCGTCATGGTGGTGACCACCACGTTATTGGGTACATTGACAATGAATACGCCCTGGCTTCCAATCACCGCAACATCCCTGGCGCCTTTTCTGCGCGCCTCTTCCACGGCATGCTCAAGCCTGCCCAAAAGCTGGCTGTCCACCGCGATGCCTCTTTCCTCCAAACGTCTGGAAGCATGTTTGGAAAAATTCAGGCTTTCATCCATACGGGCCTTCAGTAGTTCGCCAAAGCTGGCGCTGCTTCCATTCCCGTCCCGGACAGACACGGATTTACTGCTTCCGTCCGTCTGGGCAAAACCCGGATTATATATTCCATTTATTCCCATCATCTTATTCCTTCCTGACATGCATGAAAATCAGACATACAGGTTCTCATCAAGGAGGGGGTTTTCCGTCTTGCCTTTTTCCGTTACCTTATCGCCTTCTCCTCCCTCATTTCCCCCTTCTTCATCCTCATCTTCCGCATAGGGGTTATCAATGTGGCCGATGCCAAGGACATAGGAAAGAGGATATTCCTCATCGTCGCCCTCCAGCTTAAGCATAGGCACTCCGCCGGTCAGGTTCACTGATTCCACTTTTCCATATTTAACATCCACCGGCACCGGCAGGCCGTTGGGCCCTTCCTTGGTCACCGCCACCGTAAGCTCCTGTCCCACAAGACCTGCCGCGTAAGTCTGGCTGGTAACTGCCGTTGACGTGGTGATGGAATCCGTCATGGCGCCCATGGACTGGACCATGGCCATCTGTGTCATCTGACCCATCATTTCACTGTTGGACATGGGATTGGTCATATCCTGATTGGCCAGCTGCGCTGCCAGAAGCTTGATGAAGCTGGTAACTGTCAGCGTATTCTTTTCCGTGGACCCTGCTGAATAATATTGCTGGGTATAAGGGTCTGTGGTACCGCTTACCGAAACATTATCTGCCATCGTTTTAAATCCTCCTGTCTATATAAGGCCCAGCCGGAGCTGCTGGGCAAATGAATCCCGCTGCCCCCTCCTTCTGTCGTCCTTTTGTTCACCGGGCTCCCTGCGGCCTTCCCTGCCGCCTTCCCTTGAATCCCCAAACTGCTGCTGGGACTGATAGGTGTAAATCACCGTCTCCCTGCCCGTCTTATCCTCCAGGATTCCTGCTATCTGACCTGCGTTCTGGCTGAGGATTTCCAGGGTCTTGGGGTTGTCCGACATCAGGGATACCGATGTGCGCCCGGCTTCATAGATGACCCTCAGTGTCACCTTCCCCAAAGAAGCAGGCTCAAACTCAATGGTCAGCGTACCGTCACGCTCCGGCAGCCTGTCTGCCAGGGTCTTGGCAAAGGCCTCCGGCAGTTCCTCCATGTTTGTCCTTACCGGACTTTGGGTCCCTGCCTGTCCCGCAATTCCATAGTCCTTGGGCTGCACAGCCTGCTGGGAATCCGCTGCATGGGCCAAAGGCAGTTCCTCCTCTGGCTGACCATTGCCGGCCGCGCTGTCCCGGGTCTGTGCCTTAACAGGAATCTCGGGAACGGTCTGTTCCGGTCCAGCCGCCTGCTGCTCCGGTTTCGTAAATCCTTCTGCCGGCCGGACCATTGCAGGTTCCTCCTGATTACGGTATTCTGCCATGGGCACAGGAAACACCTCTTCTTTTCCTAATGCCTTGAATAAACCGTCCGTCTGTCCTGCGGGACTTACATCTGCATCCAAAACCGTCTGCACCATATCCCCAAGGATTCCCGGACCAAAATTCCCATCCTCCGGCAGCCCCTGGCCTGCCTCCTGTCCTAACGCATCTGCCGCGTCCTCCCGGACAGCCGACGCCTGTACCTGCACCCAAAGGCCCGAACCCTGTGCGTCTGAAACAGCGGCATCCCACTGCTCCGGCAGCTGACCCGGATCCATGCGGAATTGAAAGGTGAAATCCTTCAGGACACCGCCTGTGTCTGCCTTAACAGCCTCCAGCGGAATCCGCCCGGACACCGGTTCCCCGGCATCATTATCCTTTTTATCCGCCGGGCCTGGCTTGTCCCTGGTTTCCCCCTTCTTTGACAGCCGTTCTTCTGTTTCCCGGCGGTCCAGGGCCTGCTGCCTGCCTCTTAGCATCCGCAGGAAATCCGTCCCGCTCCTGTCATCCCCTTTATCCCGGTTAACAGATACATCCGGACCAGCGGTATCCACGGCCTGCCGCACCATCTGCGTCATATCCATCCTTATCAAACCTGTCCCTCCTTTCTATGTGATATTTATAATCAACAGCCTGACAGCTGTGACTACCTTAACAGCCCTATATACGGCCCCGGTGTGCTGACCTGTTGATTTCTGGTAAAACTCCGCAGGATATTTTTCTGAGAGTGCAGGTCAAAAAACGGAGGCGTAGCGGTGGCTGCGCTGAGTATTTTTGACCCGTGCTATCAGGAAAATAGACAAGGAGGTTTGCCTGAATATCAACAGGTCGGCACACTAGTTCCGGCTCCTGGTAATGTCCCTGATGATGAATTCTTCCACAAACCCCTCTTCTTCCTTCATCTCAGCCCTCTGGTAAGCCTGCATCCTTTTATCCTTCAGTTTTTCAAACTTGGAAGTGTCCACCTTGGCGGAAATCACCTCTTTCTTCTTGCTCTCTTCCCGCTTTCTTAAAAAAGACAGCTCTTCCTTTTCCCGGCTGATGATTTCTTCCATCCTGCCAATACACATGTCGTAAAGACGGAAGTTCTCAATGGAAGCGCCCGTGGATTTTGTCTGGTCAAATCCCTCCTGGAATCCGTTTAATTTTTCCTTCAGCCGGACAATCTGCTCCTGTTTCGTCATAACATTCCTGGCAATGACCGCATGCTCTGACCTGAGCTCATCCAGCACCTGGGTCTTATAATCCAGTACGGTATCAAGGCTGTATTTAAACCGCTTCAACGGCCTTCCCTCCTTTAACCTGCAATGTTTTGTATCAGCCTCAGGGTTTCATCGTAAGTAAATGACTCGTCTATACCCTGCTGTAAAAATGAATTCATGCTGTTAATCTTGGCAACCGCCTCGTCCAGGGCCGTGTTGGTCCCCTTCTTATAGGCGCCGATGGAAATAAGGTCCGAATTCTTCTGGTATAGGCCCAGCATATTGCGGAAACGCGAGGCAGCCCTCCTGTGTTCCTCCCCCACCACCTCCACCATAAGCCTGGATATGCTGGCCCCGATATCAATGGCAGGGAAATGGTTCTCATTGGCAAGCTGGCGGCTCAGTACAATATGCCCGTCCAGGATACCCCGGACCGTGTCCGCTATGGGTTCATTGGTGTCATCCCCTTCCACCAGTACGGTGTACACACCGGTTATGGAGCCCTTGTTAAAATTGCCGCTCCGCTCTAAAAGCCGGGGGAATTCAGCGTATATGGAAGGCGTGTAGCCTCTGGCTATGGGCGGTTCCCCGATGGCCAGGCCGATTTCCCTCTGGGCCATGGCATACCGGGTAAGGGAGTCCATCATAAGCAGTACATCATTGCCCTGGTCCCTGAAGTATTCCGCTATGGTGGTGGCAACCAGGGGACACTTCATCCTCAGCATGGCCGGCTGGTCCGAGGTGGCCACCACCAAAATGGAGCGGCGCATCCCCTCCTCCCCCAGATCCTTTTCCACAAACTCCAGCACTTCCCTTCCACGCTCCCCCACCAGAGCGATGACATTAATATCCGCCTTCACATTCTTTGCTATCATGCCCATCAGGGTACTCTTGCCCACGCCGGAGCCGGCAAATATCCCTATCCTCTGGCCCTTTCCAATGGTATTCAGCCCGTCAATGGCCTTGACCCCAAATTCCAGGCGCTCCCTGATGGGGGGACGGTTTAAGGGGTTGGTATAGGGACTGCTGACCGTGTAGAAGCGGTTTGCCTTAAACCCCTCCTTGCCGTCTATGGGCTCCCCCAGGGCGTCAATGATCCTGCCTATGAGAAAGTCCCCCACAGGCACCTTCAGGCGGCGTTTGGTATTGCGCACAAAGCTTCCTGAGGTGATTCCGCTTGTGGCCTCGTACGTCATGATCTGTATCTTTCCATCCTTAAAGCCCACCACCTCGGCCGGCATCTGGCAGTTCTGCTCCTCGTTATAGATCATCACGATATCGCCGATACTGGACCGGCCGCCGGAAGCCTCCATCAGCATACCCACCACATTTTCAATTTTCCCAATATGGCTGACTGTTTCTGACTTGGCAATCAGCTTGGGGATTTTCTCAAACATAAGCACTCCTAAAACCTGATATTTCCCAGTATCTCCCGGATGTTGTCCATTTGGGTGTCAACGCTGATATCCACAATCTCATCCGGCATCTCAATGATGCAGTTTCCGCTGGATTCCTTGTCCATGACCACGAATTTTATATTGTCCGACAGCTTGGCCAATTCGCTGACCACATCCGCGTCCGCCTCCGCCATCATGTCATAATCCGTCTTTTCCATGTATATCTTGACCCAGGCCGTCTTTCTCAGCTTTTCCGTCTCAGCTACAAGCATCCTCTTGATGACTTCCCCGCTGGACCTGAGGCTGATGTGTATGACCTTTTCAGCAATGGCAACCGAACAGTCCTTTAGTTCCTCCAGGTAGTTCCTAAGGCTTTTTTCCTTTGCCTGGCCAATGGATGCCATGGCCTGTTCCATATCACGCCTGAAATCTTCTTCCTGGCGCCTGAAAAAATCAGCCTGTTCCATGGCAGCCTGTTCGGTTCCTGACTTGTATCCTGCTTCAAACCCTTCCCTGCAGCCTTCTTCTATGGCGGTTTTCTTAAGCTGCTCCGCCTGTTTCCCTGCTTCCCTGAGGATATCCCCGGCCATCTGGTTGGCCTTTAACAGGATCTGCCGGGCCTGCTCCCTGGCATCCTCCACCATATCCGCGGTTCCCGCTCCCGCCGTCCCCCGGGCGGGTTCGGGACTATTTTTCCCAGCAGGGGTATGCTCCGCCCCCTTTCCCCCGCTTTTCTGCATTTGGGGCGGGATATCGGTCTGGGCAGGAGGGACAAACTGCACTATCTCTATTCCTGTTCCCGGTTTTATGATGCAGCTAGACGATGATGTTGTCATCATCTCCCCCCTTCTTGATAATCACTTCACCGGCATCCTCCAGATTCCGGATGATATTAACAATGCGCTGCTGCGCTTCCTCCACATCCTTCATCCTGACATTGGTGGTAATCTCCAGGTCGGCCTGTACGGTTTCAGCCATACGTTTTGACATGTTGGAGAAAAATACCTGCTTCATCTCATCCGATGCGCTCTTAAGCGCATACACAATATCCCTTGCATCACAGTCACGGACAAAACGCTGTACGGAACGGTCGTCCATATCCATGATATTTTCAAATACAAACATTTTGTCACGGATGCTCTGGGCCAGCTCAGGATTGGTCTTATCCATCTCATCAAAAATGCGTTTTTCATTGGTGCGGTCCACATGGTTCATGATATCCGCCACATAATCCACACCGCCCAGGTTCATATTGTCCTCGCTGGTAATGATGGTGGCGAACTTGCGCTTCATCTCCTCCTCCACAATGGCAATGGCTTCCGGTGATACCCGGTCCATCTTGGCCATGCCTTCCAGGGTCGGTATCCGCTTGGCCTCAGGCAGCTGCTCCAGCACCTGCGCCGCCTGCTCCGGGTCCATATAGGACATGATGAGCGCGATTACCTGGGGACGCTCATGCTGCAGAAGGGACAAAAGGGCTTTGGGATCCCCTTTCATAAAGAAGTTGAAGGGCTTGGACTGAAGGGTTTTGGACACCTTCTCCAAAAGGCTTCTGGCCGTTGTCTCCCCAAATGCCTTTTCCAGGACATTCCTGGCATAATCAAGCCCGCCGTCCGTCATCATCTTATGGGTAAGGCAGAGCTTATAAAACTCGTCCAGCGCGCCTTCCACCTGGCTGTTGGTGGTCCTTCCCATCTTTGCCACCTCATACGTCAGGTCCTCAATGTCCTGCTCATTCAGATATTTATAAATCTGGGAAGCCCGGTCGGCTCCAAGGGAGACAACCACAATAGCTGCTTTCTGCTTTGTATCCATGTTTTTAATATCCACAGGCCCCTTGGCTGCTTCTGTCTTATCTTTCTTTTCTTCTGCGGTTTCCGGCAATATCCCCTACCTCCCCTCTGAGCCAGCTCTGTACCAGCTTGGCCGCTATCTGTGGATTCTGGTCCACGAATTCCCCTATGTTCTGTTTCAGCTTCAGGCTGTGCTGCATCCTGAGATTGAGGATTTCCTCATTGCGCTCCATCTCAGCGTTCTCCGCCTGCATCTGAAGCCCTGCCTCGGTATTAAGTACATTGACAGGCGGAGCTTCTGTCTCAGGCGCCCTGGCTTCTTCCTCCACAGCGTACATATTGGGGGCGTCCACATACTCGTCCGCCTTCCTGCGTCTGCGCCTCTTCTCCATAAGCAGCAGTAAAAGGAGCAGGAGAATCAGGATTCCGCCCGCTATCATGGCTATCACGATAGGAAGAGGCAGACCGTCCTCCTTCGTCTGAGGCTGTTCAGGCGGGGTAATTACCGGTACTGTTTCCTGGGACGGCGCCCTCACAATGGTAATGCTCTGATTGGCCAGGTCCCGGGGGATGCCCGCAGAATCAGCCACCAGGTTAATCAGCTGGTTATTGGTCACCGTGGTGGTATCATCTGTGTTGATCACAATACCCACGGTTGCGTTTTCCAGCACGCCCGGGTCCACCTGGCGCTGTTCTTTTACCGAATTGTAAAGCCATTCCCTGGTGGCGCTGCTGTTGCTGTAGCTGTCCGCTATGGCCTGGGTGTTATCCTGGTTGGTATAGCGCGGGGTGTCCGCATTGGCGTCAGCTCCCGCCACGCCCCCGGCCCCCTGGTCCGATGCCGCCGAATTTTCATTGACGGTATCTTCCCTGTTAAGGAGTCCTGTCTTATCCTGCTCATTAATCTTTTCCGGCGTGCTGTACTGCGTGTTCTCCTGTATCAGCCGTTCCATGTTCAGGGTTCCCTTTACCGATACAGCCACATTGCCCGGCCCGTACAGCTTTTCCAGCACGCGGCGCACATTCACGCTGATATTGTTCTCAATCAGGCTGGTAAGAGCTGTCAGGTCCTTGGCGCTGCCAAAGGCGTCCTCGCCCGCAGCGCTGCCCCCTACCTCCATCATTGTGTCCGCGTCAAAAACAGCCACATTAGTGAAATTCAGTCCTCTCACCGACCTGGCTATCAGGTTCTTGATTGCCGCCGCCTTACTGTCATTCAGGCTCTGCCCCGCCTCCATGGTAACAACCACGGATGCAGACGCATCCGTATTGGTGTTATCCTGAAGGGCATACTTCTGCTCCGCCGCTTCTGCGATGGTCACCTTGGCGTCCTGTACGCCTTCAAACAGGCGTATCTGCGCTCCCAGCCTGTCCTGTAAGTCATACAGGGTATATTGTTTCTTATCTGACTCCGTTGTCATAAGCCCCGCGTTGTTGCGGTACATATCATAGGTAAAGCCGCTTTTGGGATACCCCTTGCTGAGAAGCTCGGCCCTGGTCTGATCCGCCTTTACCGCAGGAACGCGGATTGCCCCATCCTTGTCATTAAAGCGGTAGTCAACCCCTTCTTCCTGCAAAAGGGCCACCACCTCCTGGGCTTCCTCCTGGTTAAGGCCCGTAAACAGGGTACTATAATCCGTGTTCGTCCCCAGTTTCAGAACCAACACCGCAATAATGGCAATTGCAGCAGTCCCTCCTGCAATTGCCATAAGCATTTTTCTTGACTTGTCTGATAGATTCTGCCAGTGTTCTTTTAATCTTTGCATGTTAATCCAGCCTTTTGCTTTTGTTTATGTAAAAATCAGACATTCATCTTCATCAGCTCGCTGTATGATTCCATGGCCTTATTCCGCAGGGAAATCATCACCTCAAGGCTCAGCGCCGCCTTTGCCTCCGCTATGGGAAGCGAATGCGCGTCGTCCAGCTGGCCTGTAGCCAGCAGGTACTGTTTCTTTTCCACATCCTTTTGTGTGGTATAAACCTGACCGACCACATTCTTAAGCACATCCTTAAATACAGGTGCCTCTGATGAATCATTTGTATTTCCCTTTGAAGAGGACAACTCCCGAATGGGTTCCCACTCTTTCATTAACGTTATAAACGATGTTCCTGTTTCCATATTCATTTCCCTTCCCTGTCCCTGGGCCTGTTTGTAAATCCATTCCCCGTGCCGTTAAAATGCCTTCGCAGCACTGCGCAGGCGTGTGATATCATTACTGATGGAACTGACCATATACTGATACTCGTAAGCGGCGCGTACCAATTCCACCTGCTCCTGGTCCATGTCCACGTTGTTGCCGTCCAGACGGCTGGACTCCGTCCAGGTCGTCCGCAGCCTGGCCTGTACCCCGTCAATGGCCCTGGAAACCTCCAGCGGATTATCCATTTCCTTCCCCGCGCCCTGGAGTTTACGTATCAGTTCGTCTTCAAAGGTCACTTGCTGTGACTTGAATCCGGGCGTGTCATCATTAGCTATATTATTAAGCGTTATGTTCTGTCTGCCCCACAGATAATCCAGCACCTTTTCCGTAAGCGCGATTCCATTTCCATAAAATCCTGACATCTTTTGTACTCCTTTTTTCATGACAAACAGGCAGGGAAACCTAAACCTCCCGATTCCCCTGCCCGGGTTCCATTTGAGTCCAGTTCTTTCTTCCGGCATTTTTTTCCGCAACATCTGCCACTTGAACCATCATTAGAAAGTATCGCTGATTAATAGGTGAAAGCTGCCTGAAAATCATAGCCATCTCTTCAGACCTTGACTTTTCCATACTTTTCATATCACTCCTTTATATGGTAAGAAACAGATGTATTTTTATTATCTTTGTGATATTACAATATCACTAAATTAATAAAAAATCAATTAAAATATGACTTAACTATCAAAAAAATCCTATTTTTCGTCAATCTACGCGAAATTTGTTACCGGAGAAGTACGGTAGGAAATTGTATATTTTTAGAATTATGAGGAATGATGAGAATTTATAAACCTTGTATTTTATTAATCCTGTGATATGATAAAATAAAAAAATCGTATAGATTCTATTACATTGCGGCAGAACAGGCTGTATAATCAGCCAATCGGGATTAAAATACTATAAATGTGTATTTTAAAATCATGTTTGGTATGTTCAAATCTGCTTTTTTGGTTTATCATAGGGATATACTCCCCCTACTTGACAAAAAGATTATCCGCACAAATGAGAACGGTAGGCGGCCAGGCAGAATCAGCTACATGTAAACAGAAATGAGGTAAACTCGTGCTTCAGCGTTTAAAGCAGGTAAGAAAGGCCCTTGGGTACACACAGACAGAATTCGCTAAATTTTTAGGAATAACACAGACCTCTTATTCCATGATTGAAAACGGCATACGCCCTTTATCCGACAAATATGTCCGCATCATCTGTATCACATTCAATGTATCAGAACAATATCTGGTAAGCGGACAAGGAGAAATGTTTGTATCGTCTCCTCATAAAAAAGAGCTTTTGGATTTGTTCTCCCAACTGCTGCCGGACACACAGGACTATCTCCTGATCATGGCAAAAGAGCTTCTGAAAATGCAGCAGAAAATATTTGAATGTACAAGTCCCCTTGAGGATAACACCGACGGAAAAAATCATAAGATTTAATTCAAATGATATTTGCGTATATTCAGGATAAATATGGTTTTAACATATTACAATATCGTTTCAAAACAATAACTTTCTATACCTTGTCAACATGCTGAGGAGAGCTGTTCCATTCATTCTACACACAGTAAAAGGCCGCAACTTCATAAGCTGCGGCCTGGATACTTCTCATCATTTCTTAAATTGTTTCCCCTTGTAAAATCCTCATCATATGCGCGTGTACCTTTTTTCCGCAGGTACCGTCCAGATTAGCGGCCATTGTCTCCAGTTCCTTCATCTGATGGGACCTTACCGCCTTAAGTTTTCCCTCTGCCAATGCATCCATGAAGCCCCCAAGGGAGAATATACGGCTTTCATAGCAGAAAAATCCATACTTCTTTTCTATCTTTTCAAATCCATCCTCCCCTTTGGTCAGTTTTCCGTAATCTTCATCCGACAGGATTGGGTGAAAGGCGGTGCAGGTATTATCCTCCACATTGATGGCGGCTGCTTTTCCATCACGGCAACGCTGCACCAGAATTGTGGTATCGTCCATTTTCTTGGCAAAGGAACAGGTGGCGTGATATTGCGGGCAGTATCCGTTGGCTTCCAGGTCAGCCTGCCCGAAGAATTCCGCTGCCAGGACTGTCATGCCGCCGGCCGCCTTGTCAAACCGAATGACTCCGTTGGAAAACGAGGGGATGATGACCAGGTATTGTCCCATATTGAGCAGGCCGGTGGCGTATGGCAATTCATCATACCGCCATTTTCTGGCGGACAGTTTGCCAGACACGCGGAATCTGCGCGTCTCTCCTGTCCGGATATCCCACCTGACAACGTCACGGGTTTTGACTTCGGCCAGCCATATACAATCCTTGTCAACCGCCATTCCTGAATATCCGGTGTCCTCCTCTCCTGCCGTGAAAAAGGCGTATGTGCTGTCTGCCATGGAAAAGCGGAGGAGCTGATTGGTATAGGGGGCTGAAATCCACAGATATTCGCCGGATTCACATGCGTCGGAAGTAATGCCCAACTCCCTGTTGGCTGCTTTCAGCGCCCACTCCTTAGCCCCGGCCCCTTTTAACAGCCCATCCATCCATGCTTCATGGAATTTCCATTGTTTTGTATCACAATCATACTCCATGATTGGATTCCTGTAAGAGGGGACGTAGAATATCCGGTTCCCGTAACAAAAAATCCTCTGGAAGCACAGATTCACGTCCTGCTGCTGTTCAAACAGCGGCATCTGCTCCCCTGTTTTCATATCATAAGCCATGGGCATACCAGATGCTGAAGGCGAGAGATACAGAACATTCCCCCTGGCTGCCATAAATAGATAGGCCGGTTTCCATTTAGGCTGTCCCTTCAGCCGGTCCGCCAGGTCGATTCTTCCGTCCTGTGGCTCCATACATACAAGGGCATTATATTCCGCGCCGGTCATCCAGAGCTTCCCTTCATGGCTGACCGCGTCCGCTATCTTAAACCGCTGCTTTTCCTCCTGCGTAAAACTGCCTGTAATGAAATTATTAAGAATAAAAACAGGCTTTCCCGCAGCCATGAACAGATTCACCACCGAGGTAGCGTCTTCCCCGATATATCCGTCAGCAAGGGCCACGGTATTCGTAATGTCCTGCGTATCATCCCATATGCCAATATGGCTGTCCATAAAATCCGCCGTCAGACTCCGGTACTCTTCTAAAAGGTCCGGGCGGATGGATCGTATGGTGGCCTCCAGCAGGGGATGGGGACGCCATATCAGGGCAACGCGGTTCTGATACTTAAACGTGTCAAACACAAGCTTCAGCTTCTTAAGCATATGTTCCCCGTCACTGAGGAAGCGGTTAATACTGGTGTTAAGCATCAGGGACTTCCTGCCTTCCAGAACCTGCCTCCACGATTGGGGCATCTGTGCCCCTGACCTGCATGTCTGTATCACTTTATCCAGCTTGGGGGAGCCAAGGGGAAGCACCTTGTGGTAATAATGCATCTCCCTCATACTCTCCTTAACAAACTCTGACTGTATGATCATATAGTCCACATTGCGGTAGGCCGGAAGTTCCCATTGGGAGAAAAAGCCGGAGGTTACATAATATGGAACGTAGACCAGCTTCCCCACATATTTCTTAAGCTCTGAAGAATAATACGCCGGGTCAATGCTTGTAACATAATTACAGTCATCATATGGATTATGGATATAGGCCAGATCCGGGCAGGCGGATTCCAGGGAATACTGCCTGTAGTCTGTCACCGGTACCTCTTTCGGGAACCGCTCCCCGTCATAGCACTGCCTCCAGCCTCCCCGGGCCTTATCATACTCATAATACGGCAGGGGCATTACCCGGCATTCGCATGCAGGGTCCTCCCGGCAGGCCAGCCATATGCTCTCCATGCTGTCCCACATCTCCGCCTTGTAGGGCATGAATACCACAAGGAAGGTGTCGGGTAGTCCGGTGATAAGCGATGCCGCCTGTCCCAGTATATCATCCAGGCCGGACAGAACGGAGGCCCGGAGCATACCAGAGGCAGCGCAGGTGTGTAAGGACGACAGATTGCTGCGGTAGGCAGCGAATAAGGCAGACATGGCTTCCAGTCCGGAAGTATGCTCCGCTGCCGCGCCCTCTATGGCTTCCGAAGCCTGACGGCAGTCATCCACATATCCTTCGGCGCTGTGTATATCCGCTCCGGCGATTATCTTGTGCATGGACTGCATGGTATCCAGCAGCCTCAGCAGTTTCCTTTTAATCATAACACGCATAAGCCTTTATTCTCCTGTTCTGAATTTCTCTTGAAGCAGACATTCCCTTATCTTTGTAGAGCTTGTTTTCTCCGTATATGGAAAAAACACAATATTGGCGCCGTTCTTTTCCAGGAACTCTTTATCAGCCAGCCAGTATGGATTCCTGTCATGATCATCGCCGGAAAACTGGCAGTCAAAGTGGTACATCTTATATGCATCGCGGATTCCCGCATAATCCACAGGCAGGACGTCTACCTGGTCCGCGTACTGACAGGAGCGGACCACCTCCGCCCGTTCCTCCTCAGGAATGACCGGGTACTTCTTCTTCAGCCGGTATACGCCTTCATCAGGAACAATACCCACAATCAGATACTCACACTGTTCTTTTGCCCTGCGCAGCAGATTCACATGTCCTACATGGAACATATCAAATGCGCCCGCCACATATCCTATGTTATATTGTTTACATGCCTCAGTTTTCTCTTTTGTGCTTATAGAAAACGTCCGGTAATTCCTGGGATACGCTTTCCCCGAATCATATATGCTGTAGTCCTTCACATTCATGGAATCCAACTGTCTGGCTACCGCCAGATAGTTCTTGATACAGATGATTACCTTATATTCATCCGCCGGTAATTCCTTTAATAGATCCGGCGGCTGTATCTCAATTCCCTCTATTTTCTCCCCCCATCTATCACTGTTATTATCAATGATGGCGCACACGGGATATTCTTTTCCATACATCGCCAAAAAGCGTTTTGTAAATGCGCCTGAACCAAACAAAATCAATTTCCTGGTATCCGCGTTCTTGAATATATCTACAAACAGCCGCTGGTACTCTGTTTCGGAATAGTTCATACGTTGGCGGTTTGAATTGACTATGTCAGAATTTCTGCGGTGTCTCTCATAATAGATATGGAGCTCCTCCGTCCTCAACAGATTCCCCAGAAAATCCCATTCTGCTTTCTGCCAACGCTGCAGGTGTTTTATTAATCCATATCTCTCGTATAAACAATTGATTGGAATAATCTTCTGAAATCCAATATTTCCTGCGTAAAAAGTAGAAATCATCCGTTGGATAATGGCATTGGCCGGATAATACTCCGCACAAAATTCCTGATCATAAAAAACAAATTCCCCGTCTACAACAAAGCTGTTGAGGGGCACCAGATCAAGATATCCCCTGCGAAGAACCGCGCCTTCCCCATCTCCTCTGTCAGCTTTTACAATCTCGGATGACTGAAGAATCAGATTGCGGAAATGATCCATTACCTGCAAAAATGACTCCTTATCTGATTGCAGTAACCGTTTCAGGTAAAGCTGCCCCGACTCCGCCTTCATGTAGGGCATCTGGTATACACCATTAACAATCTTTGCCTCTACCACACCCAGGCCATGGGCCTTCAGATCCTCACCATGTTCTGCCAGCTGGTATAGACGCCTTGTTCCTTCTGCGAATGCGGCTTTTTTTTCTACGATTCCTGATTTGTGTATAATGGTAAGGAGGGCGTCATCCTTTCCACGGTCCATAGAACTGGTCACGTGGCTGACATCTGATAAGGCGCCATCCATGGAGCACTCAATCAGATAAGCGTTTGCCATCTGATGGAACATGCCGTTCTCTATCAATCCATCATAAAGAGCCTCTTCTTCCAGAAAAACCGAATCAGGGTAATTATAGGTAGGGAAAATACGATTTGCCAAATCTTCATTTGGCAAAAAATCCCCTGCATAAATATGGGAAGGATTCTCTAAATCAGTAAGTACAGAAAAAAACTGAAATGATTGCCAGCCGGAATCTCTAAGCATACGTGTTAATGCTGCGCGGTCGTACATTCTTCCCTGAAAGGTATCCTGGTTCTTTACATAAGCCCTCCTGTAATTCTCTATTCCATCAAAGCTCCGGCCTGTATAGGATTCCCTGTCGCCACAGAAATAGCGCAGTCCCAGGCGGTTATTCATGCCAAGAAGCATGCGGCCGTCCGGCTTTAGCAGGTTCTTCCAGCATACGAGTACGTTTTCTGGTCCTTTCCATTTTTCCAAATCTGCAACCGATACAATATAATCAAAATAACCGGCGTATTCCTGCTGCCAGTCATCCTGTATCGTCCGGTCCACATCCTCACATATAACCTCTGGCAAATGTTCTGTCAATTCTTCTGCCAACGCGTCGTCTCGTTTTCCAATATACATTGCACGGCCGGACACTTTAAAGTCATACCAGCGCAGCAGTCCTTTTTTTATTTCCCTTATGGTTTTTTCTGCCTGTATATCCATCTGCAATACTCACAATCCCTTTTTATTTTTCAGACAGCAGCGTCCGTATTCTCATATATCCAAGACTTAATTTTCTCGTCAATCAGCAGTATGTTTTTGCATCCTCCTGTTTGCAATTTCAATGCAATCTCATAGTGATGCCGGCTATGTACTGCAACGATTACCAGCGCATCCTCTACAATCTGCTTTTGAATCTCTGGAAACACAAAAACGTGTTTACCATCCAATTGTTCTGGATTCTTCTCTGCTTCTGAAACAATAAAGCCCTTCACTTTGTCCGCGGCATCCATCAGCTTTAAACAGGTCCACACCCGTTGTCCAATCCTGCCCGCGCCATATAGATATATCCTCCCAAACTGCGCCACCAGTTGTTGAAAGCACCTCACAGAGAATGAATGATTAAGTACCGGTATGATGGAAATTCTTGAATCCTCATATCCTTTTGCTGTCATCACAAAAAATGAATCAGGGTTATCGACCATCTGTTTCAATGTCTCTTTTTCCCCTTCATTCCAGACTTGTGATTCATAACCTTGATTCCTGATATCTTTTAATTCTTCCTGCACCTTCATCAAAAATGTATACTGATAGGGCAATGATAACCTTGTATAGTTCCACATGTAATTCCTGTATTTGATCCATGCGGCAATCTGCTCCAGTTCACGCAGCCACTGGGCCTCATATGCCCCGGATCCGGCCCGATTCCTGATATACCGCTCAATCTCCTTTAATTCATCACACACACAAAAGATTTTCTGGGGATTATGGACGGAAGAGCCGGCATTGTCAACACGGTAATTCAAAACAGCTTCTTCGATAAAACACAGACGTTTTGCGCCGGCATTCACTTTAAATGCAAAGGCAATATCCTGATAGGACGCCCCTGGTGTTTCCTGAAACCATATATCATTCTCTTCCAGGAATGATTTTCTGTAAAGAGAAGCCCATACGCTGGGATGAACGCCGAATATCCCCGGATTATCTTGTGGCGAAAAAACCGTATGGTAAGGAAATTTCCCCAGCATATCCTCAAACACGGCAGGACATGCAGCGTTCTCACGATATGTATTGTAATTGCCCTTTACAAAATCCACCCGATTCTTCTCAGCAGCGTTATATAAACTCCGGAACATATCAGGCTCCGCAAAATCATCGCTCTCTACAATGCCAATATATTGCCCCTGCGCAGCCCTGATTCCCATGTTCACAGAATGACCATATCCTGTATTACTTTTGTGGATTGCCTTGAAACGGTGGTCTGACGCTGTAAAATGATCTATAATCTGCCGGGAACTATCCGTGGAGCCGTCATTTACACAGATTATCTCTATGTCCTTAAGGGTTTGCACACTTAAGCTTTGAAGGCACTGTTTCAGGTACTTTGCGGTATTATAGACGGGGACTATGACGGATACTTTCATTTGCTCTCTCCTGTATATTATAAATTCTTACCTTCACTTTTCCATTCTGTTAACATGACTGATTCAATATACTCATGGAATGAATGCTCCCATATCCCATGTTCCGTTAACATAGGCTGTATTTCCTCCATATTTTTCCTGTTTAATCCAATAATCACTCCGGTCTCATTATAGGATGATTTGAATTCACACAATGGAACTACCGGATGATTCTTAAATTGTTTTGGATTATTTTCTTTTTGAGTTACTAAGAACCCCTGATATATAATTCCATTTCTTTCAAAATAGCCGGCATACCGTTCAGCAACTATCCCCGCTCCATAAATGTATATTTTTTGATTTTTTTTACAGTAACTATGGAGTCTGTATATTTTCTTACATTCTTTCAGAAATCCTTTTAAATCATTGATCGCAAAATAATATGCTATTTTGGGATTCAAGCAAGCCAGACTCCATAGCTGAAATGTATTAAGGCGGGACATACCTGTCAGAATCTTTCTATATCTGAAAAAAGTTTGAATATTATAAACATTTCCCCTCCGAAAATTCAAAAAACTCCATGGCTCCAAACATGAATAATAGCCTAATTTATTAATTGCCTCCCATTTATTGGTATAGTACGAAGGTAAGGCGTTCATCGTTGAGGGCCAATATTCACACAAGACTTGGAACGCATCCTGATACCATCCGGTCTTCCTCTTTAACCGCGATCCCCATACTTCCTGATCAGCCGCCAGATAATATGCCTTGAACCTATCCAGTCTGTAGATGGATTCAAAATATAGGCCTATATGAGAATAATTAATACGTTCAGGAATTTCATATTTTTCTTCTATATATGACCATGGCGCATTCTCAAGTAATGTGTGCACATTCACAATTACGGACCCAAAAAGTGTCATGTGCCAAGCACAGTCCTGAAACAACTCATTCCCGTCCGCATACTCGCGTGTTCCAATCCTTCCTTTATCTATTCCGTTAATTACTATTATGTCATAGTCAGAATCAAGCAACGCAATAATTTGCTTTAATATTTTTTCAGAATGACGAACGGAATCGCCGCAAATCCACAGATAGTCATATATATGATTTTTTACATATTGTTCATAAATGTACATTACCTTATGATTAGCATGCCAGTCGGATGGTGTATGGATATAATCAATATTCTCGTATACTTTCTTCCATTTCTTTGCAGCTAATTCCGTGGCATTATCCTCGCTGGAATCGTAGAAGAAGATATCAATTCCTAACTGATAGAATAGAGAGGCGAATTGCTCCAAAAATTCCTCTACCATTGTGCTTCTGTTATACGTAGGTATGCAAAAGGCAAGTTCCGGTAAATTGCTCATCTAAGTTAACTCCTATTATTTAAAACAATCCGGGTATCTCAAATAGTCAAAATATTTCGCTTTAATAAATAATCAGGTATCAAGGATATATATTTCCTTAGGCTGTTTCCATGTAATACAATTTCGTGGTACTGAATAGTTCTCACTTAAATCGTCTATTATCTTTTTTGCCAGACTTTCATGTTTAACTGCCACTAATATTTGATCAAATTCAGTATTAGATATCATAGCAACATCGCTTACTCGGTGATTATCCGTACTCAATTCCTGATACTTTTGATCAACCCATAGTACTAATTTCATGCTCGTCTGCTTTTGTATTTGAAAAAAGTAATCCTTTCCTACGGCCCCCGCGCCATATAAAACAAGCCGCTTACCTTCCAAACCTTTTATGTCAAACATATACAAGGGCATATATACTGAACCTGATAACCCAAGTTTCTTGTTTAAACCATCAATTGTCATTAAAACAATCATTCTATCCAACTGTTTTAAAAGTACTTTACTATTTTTCAGATTTGTAAAAACAGCTTTTAACTCTTTGAATAACATATTAACGTGGCTAAGATAATCCTCACGCATGGAATAAACCGTGTTTCCACAATGGAGCCGATAATGATAATATGTCTTCTTGCCGATATAGTAAGAATTCGCTTCCAGTATATAAACAATATTTAACAAACAATCTTCTCCTATGCACATTGTTGCAGGTACTTTATTCATAACAATCTTAAGAATATTTGACCTGTAAATTTTTGTCCACAGTGCATATATCATACCTGTCTTCTGCTTATCATCACTGAACAGAAAATTTGTCACAATATATTCCTTTTCTTCTGCCGATCTATACTCTTTCTCTATTAACGAATCCTCTACAATCCTGCATGTATCTCCCTCTTCTATGTAACCTGAAGTAACCATGTCCACGTCATATTTTAAAGCAATGCCCATAAGGTATTCATACATTCCATCTTCTATCCAGTCATCCCCATCAACAAAACCAATATACTCTCCCTTTGCCTCCTTAACCCCCCTTGCTCTCGCCAGTACCCGTCCTTGATTTTTTTGATGAATGACACGAAATCTTTGATCTGCACCGGCATAACAATCACATACATCTGCCGAACCATCTGTAGAGCCATCATCAACCATAATCACTTCTATATTTTTGTATCGTTGTTTCGATATACTACTGAGACATTTATCTATATAATTATAATTATTATATACCGGGACAATTATACTAACCAATGGTTTATTCATATTCTATTTATGTGATGTTTTTATAGAAGCATAACATCATATTCCCTTCAATTTTTTGATTCTGTTTTAATTCATTCAGATACTTTTCTAATAAGACATGGATATAAGTGCCAACAGCTTCTGATATTTTTGTTATTCATCAAGAACATATATTTCTTTAGGATATTTCCATATAATACAACTTCGTGGTACCGAATAATTCTCACATAAATCGTCTATGATTTTTTTAGCCAAACATTCATATTTAACTGCCACTAATACCTGGTCAAATTTAGTATTTAATAGCATCGTAACATCATCTATTGTGTAATTATTAATATTCATTTCTTGATACTTCTGATCAACCCATAGTACTAATTCTATATTAGTCTGCCTTTGTATCTGAAAAAAGTAATCCTTCCCTACTGCACCTGCGCCATATAATACAATCCTCTTTCCATCTAAACCTTTTATATCAAATGTATACCAGGGGATATATGTTGAGCCTGATAATCCAATCTTATAGTTTAAACCATTTATGGCCAATGAAACAATCATTTTATCCAACTGTCTTAAAAGCACTTCATGGTTCTCTAAGTCTTTAAAAACAGCCTTCATCTCTGAATATAATATGTTAACTTGGTTCAGATAATCCTCACATATGGAGTGGACAGTGCTTTCGCTATGTATTCGATAATGATAATATGCCTTCTTGCTTATATAGATTGATTTTGCTTCCAGCATATAAATGATATTTAATAAACAGTCTTCTCCTATACGCATTTTTACAGGTATCCTATTTATAATATTCTTAAGAATATTTGACCTGTAAATTTTTGTGCACTGTGATTTTATCATCCCTCTCTTTTGTGTATTCTCATTGAACAGAAAATTGGTCATAATATATTTTTTTTCTTCTGCCGATCTATACACCTTCTCTATTAATGGTTCTTCAACAATACAGCAAGAGTCACCGTTTTCTCTTATGTAACCTGAAGTAACTAAATCCATGTCATTTTTTAAAGCTATGTCCATCAGATATTCATACATCCCGTAATCTATCCAGTCATCTCCATCAACAAATCCAATATATTCTCCCTTAGCCTCCTTAACCCCTCTTGATCTCGCCAGTACTCGTCCTTGATTTTTTTGATGAATAACACGAAACCTTTTATCTGTTCCGTCATAATAATCACATACATTTGCCGAACCATCTGTAGAACCATCATTAATAACTATAACTTCAATATTTTTGTATTGTTGTTTAGATATGCTATTGAGACATTTATCTATATATTTATAAACATTATATACCGATACAATTATACTAACCAACGGTTTATTCATTTCCTATCCTTTCTTATATTTAAGATACTCTGAATCATCTGTTATAAAAATACCTAATTCCCTAAACTTCCCCGTTGCATACGTATAACATAAATGGATATAATTATGAAATTTTGTATGTTGCAGTATATAATGCCTTTCTTCCTCTGGATTTCCGCCTGACTCCCATATAATCATCTGAGTAACATTTTCATTTATATGTTTTATAAACTTATCACGTACTTTTTCTTGATGAAAATAATGGTAAAATACAGTTAGCAGTATTGCAATATCATATTTTTCATCAACTTTATAGTCTTCAAATTTTTGTCTCACGACTTTACAATTTATATATAATAATTCATTTATCTTATGTGTGAGAACATAGTGAAAATTATCTGGCTCAAGCAATATTACATCTGCCCCCATTCTGCAAAATGCCTGCCCCATATAGCCTAAATTTGCACCAATATCAATCACCCTTTTTTTCTTGAATCTTCGAGTACCTAAAAATTCTAATATATGATGTAACCTTGATTTTGTGTACTCCTCACGATGAGGATGGATGTCCATAAAATACGGGTTCAATATTGGTTGATAGAATTCAGTCCTTTTCTGCTCCAAAATAATTTTATGTACAACATTTACTATATCTAGATTACACCAAGTTTCATAATCTTTTCTCGTAGTCTGAACTGGTATTTTTGATATACCAGAATAATATAAAAATGTTGTTCTATGATGACCATCAAGTAAGTTAAAATACCCCTTGTCATTCCACTTTGCTTTCGGTGGATGGTTAATAAAAAAATCCATTCCCATATTCAATTCACGTTGCATGATTTTAAATTCTCGAAATCTTTTTTCAATAAGCTGTTCATCTGTATAGCCTGACCTCATCCCTCTTGATAAAAATAATTTTTGATACCAATCACTGTATAAAGAGGGGTACGCTATGCCCTGTATAAAAAACAAGTAAAGATTTCTATATGGTTCAAAAGATATGATAGGTATATTTTCAAATTGACTATTTTGCAGTTTCCATTCCTCTGCATATTCATCAAAATTAGTAATATCCTCTTTTTTTTCTGAAAATAATAATTCTATTGGAATCCAGGCTACAACATGATTTTCATCAAGGTCATGAATAAATGCTGTGTCCTTTAAATCTGAATTTAATATGGTTTTATCATTAATATATTCCTCTTGAAATATACGTTCTTCAATATCTTTAAAAATAAGCGGGAATTCAGACCGCAATTTTTCTGTATTCAATAACTTATGTGTAAATTCTTCATCCGCGTCTTGGAACTCATTTCTATTTTTCACAAATAAAACTTTTTCTAAATCCACTTTTTCATTAATACATGTTCTTAATATTTCGTTATTATGATTCAATATACATACAATTAAACAATCAAAATTTAATTCTTTAATCTGATCAGGCTTATAAACTTTTGCCCCCATAAATAAATCTTTCTTTTTATAAGAGTCAATAAAACCAACTATCTTATGATTTAAAAAATACCCCTGTCTCATATAATTCCCACTTAAATTACCTGTTCCCCAAATTAATATATTCATAATACTGCCCTTTCTTTTTCAATAAACCGCTTTCCTTTAGCTTATCTTTTTACTCTATGTAAATAACTATTTATATTTTTCTCCAGCTTCTCCCTATTTTCTAATCTATCTGCCACCCAAGAGGCATCATAATGATGTATCGAAACCGTATTTTCCGTTATTCCACTTCCTATTCCGTAGGGGCCGACGGGAGCTAATACTTCAGAAGGATATACCGTCAAATCCTCAAACTTCTGAAATGTGTTATTCATTCTTACCCCTTCATCCAATAATACTTTCGACTGATAAATCGGGCATGCCGCAGGAAGCCCATGATGCATCTCAAATAATAGTTCTTCATAAACTTCTAATATTTTTTTTATAATTCTATGTCCTTTAGTTGCGCCATACCCCAGACCAAAATTCACAAAATGACTACTTTCAAATCCACAATACATGCTGTTTCCTCTCAGGATATCTAATGTTTTTATTAACTCGACATCCGTGTCTAAGTAAAAACCACCGCAACTATAAATAATATCGAGCCTTGCATAGTCTGATGCAAACCCCCACATTTTAGTGTCATATGCGTCTCTCATGTACTTGTTTTTTGTAATATCGTAATTGCTTTCATCCCACCTTATTATTTTATAATCCGGACAATACTTTTTCCAACTATCTATACATTTTTGTAAATGCTCTGGGATTTCTGCCTTTCCAAACCAACAGTAATGAATCACTTTATCAATTTTAGGCTCACTGTCAGTTATATGATCAAACGATTGCTCAGGATACTCTCCATCTATAATATGTTCGATAAAACAATCTTTACCATTGAGTAACGCATTTCGGTCTAAATTTCCTACTATCTCCATATAGTCATAAATATTCGTAATAACCAAAATAAAGTCATCACATTGAAGATTATTACAAAGCTGGTCTAAACTATAAATAGGAATAGATTTTCCGAAATAATTAATCTCCTGATTTGCTTTCTTTGAGTCAATAACACACAGTATATTGTGTATACTATCTTTTGATAACCAGAACTCTACAAATTTAGAAAAACGCTTTCCTGCTCCATAACAAACAATTTTTTTATGTGTAACAAGATTAGCAAAGTTTTCCTTTGAGCAGTGTAATAGATTAACCATTCCTGCACCCCATTCTTTTACTAAGCGTTACCTGCCGTTCTATTATAAGTTTCCCATAAGTAATATCAAATAATATCTTTTATCCCTTATAATAGCCTTTCAGGCAACATTTCACGTACCAATACATTTATATCAATATCAGATATTTTTTCTGATGCAATTTTCAGCGCCTGCAGTCTTTGAATAACAATCCGTCTATAGTCTGGATTTGTTATAGCAATTACAACATGATCAAATTGCATCCTTATTATATCTGCGGGGTCCGAAACTGGCTTTAAATGACTCTGGTAAGCTTCATAATTGCTGTCTACCCAGCCTGTAATATTACAAAATCCCGTTTTTTTCACTGTAACGTACATCTCTTCACCAAATATTCCTGCTCCATATATAACGATATTTTCACCTTTACGAACATTCCTATAAGGAAACAGGAAAGACTTTCCCTCTAACAATACCGAATATGCTGATTGCAACAAAGCAAAAAAAAGCATATAATCTATCTTTTTAAGCAATACCTCTCTCTCTTGAAATATAGATGCTCTTTGAACCATCAAGCGATATAAAATCTGACAGCGCTCCAGAGAATTCTTTTTAGAAGTCCGCTTCATAGAGGAATCACTTTGCCTGTAATGATATAAACATCGATCAATTAACGCGATTGAGTTGCACTGATACAAACAGAAAATACTACACGCAGCATCTTCTCCCATCTGAATTCTGTCATCCACAACCAACTGATTATGTATTAAAATTTCTTTTTTAAATGCGTAATGGCATAAGCTAAGTGATAACCCCCACTGAAAAAAATTATCCGTATCAATCACTTTGGGTAATATATTATTTTTTATTTCCTCTCCTCTATAAATTCCCTGTGGTATAATATTGGGTTCCAGATATGACGTACCATTTCTAAAATCCCTACATATTCCAACAGAAACAATATCAACCCCCAATTCTATGCCCTCATTATACATAATCATATACATTTCAGAATCAATCCAGTCATCTGCATCCACATAGCAAACATACTCTCCGCTTGCTATTTTTATTGCTTCTTTTCGGGCGCTTACCAAGCCTTTATTCTGCCGGTGGATAACCACAATCCGCGAATCCGCTTTGGCATATTCGTTCAATATTTCTGCTGTATTATCTTGTGATCCATCATTAATACAGATTATCTCTAAATTTTGATAAGTTTGAGTAATAATAGAATCCAAACATTTTCTTATATACTGTTCCGCATTATATACAGGAACAATTACCGAAATTTTAACCATTATTATTCCATCCCCTTATGCCTGCTTCCGTACAGCCTTATTTTGATGGTAGCACTGTACCCTGCTTTTTCGATATTAGAACCCAAGCAGCTCTTTAGCAATTTACATTCCATTTAAATTCTTAATATCTCTTCAACCTGATTGATTACATGATCATCTAATCGGGGAGTAATTGTAGAAGTCTCCCATTTTATTTTAGGAGTTAAGCTGCTGCGTTCAGGAAGCATTATATTAAACAAACAGGGCTGATTATCCCGAAACCAATTCTGATAATTATCAAGTTCATGATAAGAATTAAGTGTTGCCGCCCTAATACCATAAGCTTCCGCGATTTTTCTGAAATCCGGCACTGTATACCCACTTTCTTCAGTAGTATTTGCATACCGATCCTTATGGTTGGTGTGCTGGGTTTCACTTATCTTTCCTAATACCCTGTTATTAAGAATAAAAATTTTTATAGGAAGATTTTCGCGCCTAACTGTTTCCAACTCTTGAATATTCATCTGAAATCCACCATCGCCAGTAATACAGAAAGTAATATTTTTATTCATTGATATTGATGCCCCTATACTATATGGCAATCCACATCCCATAGTCCCATAACCGCCGCTAATATGAATCCGCCCTTTCTGTCCCTTTAAAACCAGGGATTGGGCGCACCAACACTGATGTTGACCAACATCTACTGATACGACAGGATCTTCAGGCAACATAGAGGCTATCTTTTCAACTGCCAGGTTGCCTTCCTGCTTATCATACTTATCAAGGATTTTCTTTACTTCTAAACATTGCTGTTTCCATAAAGAATAATCTCGGATATTCTCATTCAAAATCATACGCATAAAGTCTCGGGCATCGGTTTGGTATTTTTTTTCTTTTTCTTTAATATTCCTGCTTAATTCGTATTCATCTATGTCTACTCTGACTAAATCTGCTTTTGGTGCAAAATTTTCGGTATGACGGCCAACCTGCCTTATTCCCAAGCGCGCACCAACAGAAACTAAAAGGTCGCACTCATTTAGAATCATATTAGCCACTCTATTGCCATGTGTCCCAATAAAACCTATGTGAAGCCTGTCCTGGGCTAAATCGACGCCATTCATCGTTGTCAAAATTGGTATACTGGTTTTAAGAGCAAATTCATGAACTAAGCCTGCTGCACCGGCTGTCCTGACCCCATTACCAACTAACAATATCGGTTTGTTGTATGTTAAGCGGAAAATCAATGATAACGCCTCCCTTCCGGCCAAGCATAGCCATATTATATGCCCTGCTGATAATATCATCAAAGCCCTCGCTGCTATTTGCCGTAACAGAGTATTTTGTGATATTACGCGTCATTGACACAATATCCATTTCCTGAAATCCATTCTGCCTTATTCCAGAAAATCCCTTCATTTCATTTGTAGGAACGTTACCACAAATCCCCATAACCGGAATTCCATCAAACCAAGCATCTACAAGCCCTCCAAGAGCATTTACAGCCCCTGGGCCTGATGTGGTAAAATATACACCAATCTTTCCGCTTGTTCTTGCATACCCATTTGCAGCTAGTGCACATCCTTGTTCATGATAACAAACATGAACATTAATTTCGTCCCTGCGAAAATATAAGGCATCCATAAATGGAACTATATACCCGCCCGCATAACCAAATATATCGGTTACACCACGCTTGACTAAAAAATCGACCAGGTACTCTGAACAATTCAATTTTTGTTCCTCCAGTAATTAAAAGTTTCCTAATTTAGCATGAGTTACGGCCTGCTGGGCTTTTCGTACCAACCAGCAGGTTGCGTTGATCCATTTATTGTTTCATCAATTCCTCCATATTCTTTAGACGTACTACGATATGAGCACCTGTTTCATACTCTTTATGAACTGCCTTAACAACCACTTTTGCAAAATCGGAGGGTTCAAGCAAAGTGGTTTGATCCTCTTCGGGATAAAGGCTCCTTCTCATTTTTGTCCTAGTTCTTCCCGGTGATATCACTACAGCGTATAAACCATCTTCAGCCCAACACCGTGTAGCCATAACAACCGCAGCTTTTGCAGCACAGTATTCACTCCAGGTTGCATGAATTTCGATAGCGGCTGCCGAGCCAATATTTACAATAGCAAGGTTAGGATTAAATTTTAATGCAATTTCCGTACAGTAAAAGACTCCTGCCAAATTAATATCTATGTGTTTCTTTGTGTTAAGTAAATTACCTTTTTTTATGGAATGCGGAACTACATATCCGGCATTGTTAATCAGAACATCCGGTTTGAATTTTTTCATCGCCTTTTCAATACTGTCCCAATCAGTTACATCCATTTCGGTTCGAGATGGTGCGTAAACATCATATCCCTCATTTTCCAACTGTTCTTTTATTGCCTGGGCAATGTCACCGTTTCCCCCTGTAATTAACACTTTGTTTTTCATTGATTGTTCACGCCCCCTCTGCCTTTTGTTGCGATTGAAATATTGACTCAATTATATCTAAGTCACCAGGATACGTGACCTTATAAAGGTTGTTCTTTGTTTCAATTAAATATGGTTTAATTCTATAATATTCAAACATTATTCTTGTCTCATCCGTCATATCTGTGAATCTGCCGCTTTGATATGCCTCAAGCAACATGTGATAGTCAAATGCCTGAGGTGTTAATAAATCAAATAATTCATCCCTGTTAATATATCTCCCGTCCCTATAAATGACTGTATTTACTAAAGGTCTTACGAAAGATACAGAGGGATGTCCATCTCTTAGCAGTTCAAGAATCTGCTCCTTTGTAACCATTGGGCGCGCTGCCTCAACAATCACAACTCTTTCCGTATCATCAGGAAGGAATTTTAATCCATTTAAAACGGATTTGGTCCTAGTGTTTCCACCCGGAATATCCTTTCCCACAGCTACTATATAGTTCTCACCTACGACGTCTAATGCAGTTTCATATGCATATCTCCATAGCGGTTTGCCGTGAAACAGAACATCCTGTTTTATTCCCTTATATCTTTTTCCCTTTCCTGCCGCTAATAAAATTGCTCCATTAACCATATCCTACCTCAAGACTTAACTCCAATCACAACCAAAGCACATACGGGTTGTATATACAGCACAATTATTTTTAACTCCCCTTCATCTACTGCCTTCTCATATATGCCTCTATCCGGTCCGCAATCCTTAAACTGGCTTTTCCGTCAAATGTCAGTTCTACCTTTTCCTCAAACGTTTTCATCTTTGACAGATAGTCCTCCATGTCAAATTTTAAAATCCGTCTTTCCAGTTCCTCGTTATTCTGCGCAACAGGATACGGCAGTATGACATCCATACCCGGAGTCATCTGTCGGTTATTTCTGATAATGGCATCGGAATCCGTTGTCATGTTCCAAAGCATGCTCCCTCTGTCATTAACATACTGCCCAATATCATCCGCATAAATGAACACCGGCATATGCGCAAAGCTGGCATCCATGGCTGCGCTGGAATAATCCGTAATAAACGCATCCATCCCTGCCAGTATCTCATACATATCATCTTCTCTGCTTACATCAATCATCTTTCCCTCCAGCTGACTGTCACGGCAGTCTTCTGCCCTGGCTGCCAGCTGCGGATGAACCCGAACGCACAGATACCAGCTGCCGCCGAATCGCTGCTCCAGATTTTTAAGCATTCTCATAAAGTCCAGTGTCCATAGTTCCGAAAAGACAACTCTTCTGCCATTTACAGAGCCCTCCCGGAACGTTGGCGCAAACATAATAATCCTGGCATCTAAGGCAAGCCCATGCTTTTTGCGGAAACGTTCTTTGTATAAAGTCCGGTCACCATATAACACATCGCATCTTGGAGCCCCGTCCCACAGAAAATCACCGGAGTATACCATTCCTTTCGGAAACATTTCAGCGCACCATTTGGAATCAATAACAACACCGTCAATCATATCCGAATCATTCCTGCTCACAAGGTACGCCATCTTTGAAAACTTACGGCCGCGCCAAAGACCAATACTTTTAAATCCAATCGTTCCATGCCATGTATTCACATAATATTGTTTTCTTCTTTTGCATGTGCCATATGGCTTCCGGTAGTTATCAATCCATATCCGGGAAGTCGATAGCCAGAATGCCCTGCTCCACAGCGTATTAGGGACCTTTTTTATGTAAGGCGGAAACTCTTTGGACAGATCATTTACAAACCATATGAATTCGTAGTTCGGATTCCGTTGATGCAATTCCTCTGCGATATATTTAGGATTACATCCAAATCCTCCTTTTCCCTCAAACGTACATATGGAAATCCGGTTGTTTCTAATCGGAAATATCCTGCACGCCACAAAACAGAGCTTGTTTCCTGCAGCTTTTAATTTCCGCCAGACTATATACAAATTCTCCCGGCTCATTTTAACCATCCTTTTTCTCCATTCACATCCATTTTTGTTAATCCGCCATTCCTTCTGTAACGCGTTCATTTACCTCATTCCAGATACACTTCCGGCTCATTCAAAATCAGATCCGTAATCCCCATCTCCTCCAGCCATTCCATCTTCAGCCTGGTCCCGGTAGATTTCTCCGGATATAGATGCCCCGACATCCAGGCCCGCACCGTATACCCCCGCAGCTGCTCTGCCGGCAAATCCATGGCCCTCCAGAATGGATGGAGCGCTGTTGCCCCGCATCCGCCCTTTAACTTATACATACAGTCGGAAATCCGTGTATCCAGTATCCCCAGTTCTGCCTCCGGATCAAGATAGTGAATCTTCTCCAGGGACCGCGCCCAAAAGGTTGAGTATACAACCGCGCCCTCCAGTCCTCTGTCATGGACCATATCTATAATCTTTTCCTCCATCCCGTCATATGGAAGGATGCTGTTCTTCAGTTCGATATTAAGCCGCAGTCCATCCATCTTTCCCTTATCCTGTTACTAATTTCTTGTTCAGACGAGATTCAACAATTTGAT